>Ga0308159_1000291_pt1 | contig 142769 bp, 119 predicted proteins | sample PhyCR1_FD_201040 | JGI IMG/M metagenome (GOLD analysis project Ga0308159, IMG submission 201040) | Phyllosphere microbial communities from UC Gill Tract Community Farm, Albany, California, United States - DLSLC.R1 | ecosystem: Host-associated > Plants > Phyllosphere > Unclassified | place...
GTCTGAACGCGATTACTTCGCTTACCACCGCGCGCACCGCAGCACCGTCCATCACGTCAGCCGGCCGGTGCGCAACAAGGTCAACGGCGCCTGGACGTTTTACCTGAGCCGCCGCCGCGATACCCCGGATGGCCGCTTTGCCGGTGTGGCGGTGGTCGGCATTTCATGCGCATCGTTCAACGACTTCTTCCATTCTGTCAGCCCGGGCCAGGAGGCGGCGATCTCGCTGTTGTCGAGCGACCGGATCGTGCTGGCGTCGTGGCCGCAGCGTGATGCCATGCTGGGCCAGTTGCACGATACCGGCTCGAGCCCTGCTGCGCCGCGCATGGTGGCGCAACGGCCGGTTCGCAACTACCCGTTGATCATCGAAGCGTCCGTGCCCGAAGCGCTGTTGACGAGCCATTGGTGGCGCAATCTGCGCCCTCTGGGCGCGATTGCGTTGACCGGCATGATCGGCGTGGCCCTGGCGTTTGCCACGGTCCTGCGCATCGTGCGCCAGCGCGAGCGCGATGCCATCGAGGCGCTGGCGCTGAAGGCCCAGGCCGAGGCCGCCAATCAGGCCAAGTCGCGGTTCCTGGCAATGATGAGCCACGAGATCCGCACGCCGATGAACGGGATCGTCGGCATGTCCGAGTTGCTGCTGGGCGCCGGCCTGGCGGCCCCACTGGACCGGTATGCGCGCACCGTCCACCAGAGCGTGCTCGAGCTGCTGCGCACCATCAACGACATCCTCGACTTTTCAAAGGTCGAGTCCGGCAACCTGGAAATGGTGCCGCAGGCGTTCGACCCGCTGCGCCATGCGACGCAGCGGGTCGATTCGTACCGCATGAGCGCAGAGCGCAAACGCCTGTCGATCGTGTTGCGACCGGGCGTGCTGCCGCCGGCCGTCATGGCCGACGCCGACCGCATCGGCCAGGTGCTGGGCAATCTGCTCAGCAACGCCATCAAGTTCACACCGGCCGGCGGCGGCCCGATCGAACTGACCGTGCTGGCGCGGCGCGATCCGCAAGCGCCCGGCGGCTGGGTGCTGCTGTACCAGGTCACCGATCATGGCATCGGCATCGAGCCGGCTGCGCAGGCGCGCCTGTTCCAGCCATTCAGCCAGGCCGACAACACCATCAGCCGCGTCTACGGCGGCACCGGCCTGGGGCTGGCCATCTGCCGGCGGCTGGCGGACCTGATGGGCGGCAGTATCGACCTGGTCCCCCGTACCGGGCCCGGCGCCTGTTTCCGCCTGCTCGTGCCGTGCAGCCTGGCGACGACGCCGGTGCCCGACGCCGTCACCGCATCCGGCCTGCGCGCTGCCGTGGGGTCGCCGCGGATACTCGTCGTCGAGGATACCGAAATCAACCGCGAGCTGCTGCGGATCCTGCTCGAAAAGCTTGGCTGCCGGGTCGACGAGGCCGTCAATGGCGAGGTCGCGCTGGCAGCGCTGGCGACCAGCACCTATGACCTGGTACTGATGGATTGCATGATGCCGGTGCTCGACGGCTACGAAGCCTGCCGCCAGCTGCGCCAGCGCGAAGACGCCAGCGGCGCGCCGCGCCTGGCAGTGGTGGCATTGACCGCGAGCGCCATCGACGGCGACCGTGAGCGCTGCCTGGCGGCTGGCATGGACGATTATCTGAGCAAGCCGTTCACAGCGCAGCAGCTTGGCGACCTCGTGCGCCGCTGGACGCAGCCGGGCCGCTGAAGCACAGCCGCAGCCGCAGCAAGGAGGCTCAGTGCGCTGCTGCCACCGGCACGGTTGCCATCAACGAACGCGCAGCGGCCTCGGCGGCGCGGAAATCGAAGCGTCGCAGCGGATGCCAGACACGATCGAGCACCGCCGCAGGCAGCATGGGCGCCAGCGCCGCCAGGCAGGCCTCGGCCTCTTCCAGTGCGTCGGCCTCGAGTGCGTCCAGCAGACCGGCCAGATACACGTGCAGCACTTCCGGTGGCGCTGCCACGGGCGGGGTCGCCACAGCCGGCGCCGGTCCGAGGTATTGGTGGATCGCGCGTCGCGCCTGTGCCAGCACCGCGGTCAGTGGCGCCAGATCGACTGCGGCAGCGTCAGCACCCGGGTCGCGCATCGCGGCGTACAGCATGCTCTCGGCCTGATGGGCGGCGGCGTGCGTGGCAGGCAGGGCCAGGCTGGCGGCCACACCGGCCAGTTTGTGCGCCAATGCCGCCGCTTCAGCGGGCCGGCCGGCAGCCAGACTGGCCCGCATGTCCGCCACGCTGTCGCCATGCAGGTCGAGAAACTGGGCCAGATACTGGCGGTAAGCCGCACCGTCCAGCCATAGCGCAAGCCCGGCAGCCACGTCGAGCGCTTCGGCGTCGTTCTGCGGGGGTGCCTGGCCAGGCGTGAGGCTTTGGCCATGGCACAAGCGTGCAATCAACGCGAGCATCGCCTGTGCGTCGAATGGCTTGCTCAGCACATGGCACATGCCGGCCGCCAGCGCAGCCTCTTGCTGTTCCTTGAATGCCCCGGCAGTGAGCGCGATCACGGGCAGGTCGTCGAACTGCGGCATGCAGCGCAGCTGCCGGGTGGCCTCGATGCCGTCCATGACCGGCATTTGCACGTCCATCAGCACGACGTCGGCCTGCTCTGGATGCGCCAGCAGCCAGTCCAGCGCCTGCCGGCCATCGCCAACGCCGACGGTCTCGGCGCCCTGGTCGCGCAGGATGCGCTGGACCACCTCGCGGTTGATGTCGCTGTCGTCGACGACCAGCACGCACACGTCGCGCAGGACCTGCTCCTGGAGCGCATCGGTCGCGCAGACGGGCGTGGCGTCGAGCTCGGTGGATGCCTGCAGCGGCAGGCTGAAGCTGAACACGCTGCCGCGTCCGGGCGCGCTGTCGACGACCAGCGCGCCGCCCATCAGCGCGACCAGCTGGCGGCAGATGGTCAGCCCCAGACCGGTGCCGCCGAAGCGCCGCGTGGTGGAGCTGTCGGCCTGGGTGAACGGTGAAAAGATCGCCTCCTGGGCGGCAGGGTCGATGCCGATGCCGGTGTCGTGCACGCTGAACTCGAGCACCAGCGCATCGCCGTCGCGCCGCAGCAAGGTGCAGCGCAGCGCGACCTGACCGTTTGGTGTGAACTTGACGGCGTTGCCGGTCAGGTTGAGCAGTACCTGCTCCAGCCGCAACGCGTCCCCCAGCAGAACGCCAACCCCGTCAGGCGGCGTGTCGACGATCAGTTGCAGGTCCTTGCCGGCGGCGCCGATGCGCATGCTGGTGGCGACCTTGTCCAGCAGCTCGGCCAGGCAGAATGGCGCGGTCTCGATCAGCATGTGCCCGGCCTCGATTTTCGACACATCGAGGATGTCATTGACGATGGCCAGCAGGGACTGGCCGGAGACGCGGATATTACGCACCATGCTGCGCGCGTCGGCGTCGATCGCGCGCTGCTCGAGCAGGTAGGCAAAACCCAGCACGGCGTTGAGCGGCGAGCGGATCTCGTGGCTCATATTGGCCAGGAACTCGGCCTTGCTGCGGCTGGCCGCCTCGGCTGCATCGCGGGCCAGCAGCATCTCGGCTTCGGCGCTCTTTTGCGCCGAAATATCCTGCGCGAAGACCAGCGTTGCCGGACCGTCCGCCAGTTTCACCTGAGCGGTGGTCTTGTAGACCGGCACGTTACAGCCCCACTTGCCCAAGCCAATCGCCTCGAAATGCTGCTCGGTCGGGGTATCGGCCTCGATCAACGCCTCTTGCAGCGCCAGGTCGTCCAGCGACTGCGCAGCAATCATCGCGCGCCAGCGCAGTCCGGTCAGATCGTCCGTTGCAGCATAACCATGCAAGGCCCGGTAGCGCGGATTGGAATAGATGAAGCGGCCGTGGCGCAGGATGGCAATGGCCAGCGGCGCGTCTTCGATCAGCGTGCGAAAACGCGCTTCGCTGTCATACACGCCCTGCATGGCAACGCGTGCCCGCGCCTGCTCGGTATCCTGGCGTGCCCACTGCGCGCCCTTGCGCTGCAAAACCGCCAGCGCAGCGCAGGCGCCGGTTGCCAGCACGATAAACAGCATGGCCAGCGTCAGTCCCTGGCGCCGCAGCGGCGCAGCGACAGCTGTCACGTCGCGGCTCAAGCCGATCACGAGCGGAAAGTCCATCGCCAGCGCCGCTGGCGCGATCGTGACCATCGCCATGACCCGCTGCTCGCCTGTAGTGTAGACCTTGCCTTCAAGTATCCCCGCCACCGCGCCGCTGCTGCGGTGGCGCTGAAAGAATGTGCCCGGCCGCGCCAGGTTGATGCCGTCGATGTTGCCCTTCGGCGGATAGTTCAGTAATTGCCGCCCGCCGCCATGGATCACCAGCGCCCAGACGTCGGGCGCATACATCGCGGTGCGAAACTGGCCGGTGAAATATTCGGGGTCGAGCGTGGCGAGCACCAGGCCCGCAAACCGGCCGGTGGCGTCCGGCACCATGCGCGCAACCGTCACCACCTGGTCGCCGCGGATCGAGCGGAACGGCTCGGCCACGTACAGCGTGCGGCTGCTGGGCGCGCGCCGCACTGCAGCCAAGTAGTCGCGCCGCGAAAAATCGCGCCCGTACAGATCCTGGTGGCTGGCAGCGCGCACCTGCCCGTCGCGGTCGAACACCATCATCGCGCGCAGTCCGGGCATCGCACCGACCAGCGCGGCAAGGCGACCGGACAGCGCAGCATCGGCAACGATCCCATCCGGCTCGCTCAGGTAATCGCGGACGACACCTTCCAGCGCCACATTGGTGGCCTCGAGATCGGTCTTGATATTGCTGGCCAACAGCTTCGTGAGCGACAGCAGCCGGGCCCGCTCGCTGCTTTCGATGCGCGCGACCTCGGTCAGATGCAGATAAGCAAGGCTGGCGCCGATGAAGATCAGCGCTGCTGCCAGCATGGCGAATTCGACATACCGACGCCGCTTGACGGGCCCGAGGGGTGGAATGACCATTTTTCTCATGCTGCACCTGGCTGGCGAGAACATAACAAAACAATGTCTGGATTGCAACGAACGCGTTGCTGTCGTCATGCGTCCTTCCATGGTGCACCACCTGCGGCTCGCCGCGACACCGAACGTGAAAAATCGCAACACAACCGAAAAAATAATTCAATTTATTCGTTTTATTTGCGACATTCGATTTTTATGACTTAAAATTGTTGCTGGAGTGAATCAAATCGGTGGCGCACCACGCCCGCCCCATGTCCAAGCAGGAGCCATTCATGCGAAATAATTTTCCAGTTACCAACGTTGAAATCGAACTGAGCGACACGGACACCATCGTGTCGACCACCGATTTGCAGGGCAATATCACGTACGCCAACCCGTACTTCATCGCCATCAGCGGCTACACCGAGGAGGAGCTGATCGGCGCCCCGCAAAATATCCTGCGCCATCCCGACATGCCGGTGGAGGCATTTGCCGACTTCTGGGCCACCATTCGCTCCGGAAGGTCGTGGACGGGCATGGTCAAGAACCGCTGCAAGAATGGCGACGCCTACTGGGTCATGGCAAACGCGACACCGGTCATGGAAAACGGCAAGGCGGTCGGCTACATGTCGGTGCGCACCAAGCCCACACGCGCCCAGATCACGGCAGCGGCAGAACTCTATCGCAACATGAAAGCCGGTACCGCCGGCAATGTACGTTTGGAACAGGGCGTAGTGCGCGCCACAGGACTGCGCGGCCGGCTGGCCGCCCTGACCAGGATATCGCTGCGGCGCCGCATCGCGCTGAATCTGGCGGGCCAATGCGCGATACTGCTGCTTCTGCTGGGTTTCCACCTGTTCGACGGCGCGACCCGGTTTGCCAATCTCGAAACCACGCTGACAGTGCTGACCGGCGCTGCCATTACATCGCTGCTGTACTTCTGGTACGCGCTGCACGCGACCTTGCTGCGTCCGATGGAAGCTGCGCGCCAGGCTTGCCAGGTCATGGCAGGTGGCGACCTGACCTCGGATTTCAGCAGCGACCGGCAGGACGAAATGGGCCAGCTGGTGCGCGCCATGCGCCAGGTGCGCGTCAACCTGCAGTCCATCGTGGGCGACGTGCGCAGCAATTTCCAGCAGATCAGCGTGGCGACCGCGGAGATCGCCACCGGCAATATGGATCTGTCGGGGCGTACCGAATCCCAGGCCTCGGCTCTTGAAGAGACCGCCTCCAGCATGGAACAGCTGGCCTCGACCGTCCAGCAGAACAGCGCCAGCGTCGGCCAGGCAAGCACCATGGCCGAGGCAGCCGACGGCACCGCCGTGAGCGGTGGCCAGATCGTCAGCGAAGTGATTGCAACCATGAACCAGATCTCGGAGGCATCGCGCAAGATCGGCGACATCATCGGCATCATCGAAGGCATCGCGTTCCAGACCAATATCCTGGCCCTGAACGCAGCCGTCGAGGCCGCCCGTGCCGGCGAGCAGGGGCGCGGATTTGCCGTTGTCGCCAGCGAAGTGCGCAACCTGGCCCAGCGCAGCAACACGTCTGCACAGGAAATCAAGCGGCTGATCGCGGCCTCCATCGCGCAGGTCGAGGCCGGCGCCACGCTGGCTGCGCGCGCTGGCGAGACGACCCAGCAGGTGCAGGCAGCCGTGCGCAAGGTCAGCGGCCTGATGAACGAAATCGCCTCCGCCTCGCGCGAGCAGGTTGCCGGTATCGGCCAGGTCAACGACGCCGTCACGCAAATGGACGGCGTGACCCAGCAGAATGCCGCACTGGTGGAGCAATCGGCGGCGGCCGCCGCCGCGCTGCAGGAACAGACGCGCAAGGTGGTACAGGCGCTGGCCGTGTTCAAGCTGGCCAGCACCGCAGCACTCACCGCAACGCCAGCGCCGGCGCCCCGCCATCATCTGGGCGCCAAGCGCACCCCTGCGCTGCAACTGGCCATGCCATGATCGGGAGCGGTCGACAGGCCGCGCCGGTCGCGCGTCACGGCTTGAAAAAAGTCGCCATCAAGCAGTTGCGGTTAGGAATGTATGTGGAACAACTGTGCTGCTCATGGATCGATACGCCGTTCTGGCAATCGTCGTTTCTGATCGAATCGGCGGCGCAGCTCGAGCGCATCGCGGCCAGTCGCGCCGCCGATGCCTGGATCGACACCGAACGTGGACTCGATGTGGCGTCCGCCCCGGAGGATAGCGCCACGACGCCAGCCGCCCCGCCCCCGGCAGCGGGTCCGACGTTTCGCTTCCGTACCCCTGCGCATTCCACCATGGAAGACGAACTCGGCCGCGCCGCCGTGCTGCTCAATGCATCCAAGCGTGCACTGTGCGACATGTTCAACGAGGCGCGCATGGGCTGCGCGGTCGAGATGCGCCACGCCATGCCGCTGGTTGAATCCATCGCCAACTCGGTACTGCGCAATCCCGGCGCGCTGATCGGTCTGGCGCGCCTGAAGACGGCCGACAACTACACCTATATGCATTCGGTGGCCGTCTGCGCGCTGATGATTGCACTGGCGCGTCAGATGGGCCTGGACGACCATCTCACGCGCGAACTGGGCCTGGCCGGTCTGTTGCATGACGTCGGCAAGATGGCGGTCCCGGCGGAAGTGCTCAACAAACCGGGCAGCCTGACCGAGGACGAATTTTTCGTCGTACGCGGCCACCCGGAAAAGGGCCACGCAATGCTGCTGGCCTCACCCGACGTCGGCCCGGTGGCGCTGGAAGTGTGCGTGCACCACCATGAACGACCCGACGGACGGGGCTATCCGCACCGGCTGTCCGGTGACGCTCTGGGACTGTATGCGCGCATGGGCGCAGTGTGCGATGTGTACGACGCCATCACCTCGAACCGGCCCTACAAGGCCGGCTGGTGCCCGGCCGAGTCGCTGCGCCGCATGGCCGAATGGGCCCGCGCCGGCCAGTTCGACGAAGCCGTGTTCGCCGCCTTCGTCAAGTGCCTCGGTATCTATCCCGTGGGCACGCTGGTGCGCCTGCAGTCGGGTCGCCTCGGCGTCGTTGCGGAACAACCCTGCGGCAAGTCGCTGCTGCTGCCGAAGATCAAGGTGTTTTTCTCGACGCGGGCACGGGCTTATATCCGGCCGGAGTTGATTGACTTGGGGGCGCCGGGGGCACGCGATGCGATTGTTGGATGCGAGAGCGCTGCCGAGTGGGGTTTGCACGACATTGACCGGTACTGGCTTGGAGACAGCGTCGCGAAGACGTCTTGAAGGTGGGTTGGCCGCAGCGTGGATGCGGAGGCTGGGCAGAAAAAAGGCCAATCCGAAGATTGGCCTTTTCTTGATTCGATTGGTCGGGGCGAGAGGATTCGAACCTCCGACCCCGTGCGCCCCATGCAATTTCAATAGCGTTTCAAGAAATCCCATTAAATCCCAGTCGCATGAAATTTCTCTTTCAGATCAAAGACTTAAAAAATGGCGTTTTCCGGGGTCGTCCCAAGCTTTACCATACGAGCCAGACAAACTGTAGGGGTAATTGTAGGGGTAAAATCTTTTCACCCGACCCCATGCATCGAAAATGGCCAAGCTGACACAGAGAACACTTGAGGCGATTAGACCGGACCAAGCCGGCACTACGGTGCGCGACGAAGGCGGCTTGCTCGGCCGCGTGCGAGTCAAAGCGGCAGGAGGAATCACAGTCTCATTTTACTATCGGTATCGCTTCGACGGGAAATCGAAAGACCACTCATGCGGTACATGGCCAGCCGACAGTTTGTCTTCGATCCGGACCGTGCGGGACGCAGCGCGTTCGAGGGTGGCCACTGGCATCGATCCAAGCGCCGACAAAAAGGTGGCGCGCCACGAGCTGCAGCAGGCGGTCGCAGCGAAGCTTGTAGAGCTCGAGGTCGCCCGCGTCGGTGAACTCACGGTCCAGGATATGTTCGACGCCTGGGTCAAGGATGGGGTGCGGCGGAAAGACGGCAATGCGCAGCTCAAGCGCATGTTTGGCGCCTACGTCTTGCCGGTGATAGGTAGAACTGGCGTCAAGGTGTTGACGGAGGACGAAATCCGTGATGCTCTTCGCGCCCAAGTTGACCGCGGTGTGAATCGAACTGCAGTCATCTTGTACAGCAGCCTGGTACAGATGTTCGCTTGGGCCCAGAAGCGCCAGCCGTGGCGCAAGCTCATCACGGACGGAAATCCGATGGACTTGATCGAGATCGAAAAGATCGTGTCGTCCAACTACGACATGCGCAACCAGAGCGACCGGGTATTGTCGTCGGCAGAAATTACCGAGCTGCGCGACCTGATGCAGCTCGGAGAAGACGAGTTCGCGAATGCGTCCGACAAGCGCCGCGCGCGCCGGCCGCTGGCGAAGCCGACGCAACGCGCGGTCTGGATCATGCTATCGACGCTGTGCCGCGTGGGCGAGCTGAGCATGGCTCAATGGAACGACGTCGACTTTGCCGGCGGCGAATGGTTCATTCCAAAGGAAAACGTAAAGGACAGTGTGGCCGACATGCGAGTTTATCTATCGCGCTTTGCGCTGGAACAGTTCCAGCTGCTCCACGATGTAACTGGGCATACCGCTTGGTGCTTCCCGTCGGCCGATGAAGAATCGCACATCGACACGAAATCGATAACAAAGCAGATCGGCGATCGGCAGTCGATGTTTAAAAAGTCGAAGGACGGCAGCGCGCGTAAGCCAATGAAGAACCGACGCTGTGACGATACCTTAGTCCTTACGGGGGGAAAGACTGGCAATTGGACGCCGCATGACCTGCGCCGCACTGGTGCCACCATAATGCAGGCGCTCGGCGTGCCGCTCGACACGATCGACCGTTGTCAGAACCACGTGCTCAGCGGCAGCAAGGTACGCCGACACTACATGCATCACGACTACGCTGATGAGAAGCGCGAAGCGTGGCTGGTGTTGGGGGCGCGCCTTGAAGAACTGATGGAGTTGGGAATCAAAATAGTATCGCCCCAATTGCGGCGTGATAACACTCACGCCGGGTACTAATTTGCAGACCTAGAAAGCACAGTTTGCCGTTTCTTGACGACGCCCGTCATAATAAGACTTCCCGTAGAAGTTCGTGTGGAACGCATCCATAGCTCCACGCTGCAGTTGCGGTCCTCCTGCAACAGGATTAGCAACAAGAATGGATTGCATCCAGCTAGGGTTGGGTACGTTGCCGCCATGTGGAGTTATATTGCCACGTTGCGCCAATATGGTTTGCGTCAGCTCGTACATACGACGTTGCGGATCAAGCATGTGTGGCATATTCACTGGTCGCAAGCTGGCACTCCCCTGCACGTACCCATGCCAGCGAGCTTCCCATATGCATTTGTACCCAGGAACTGCAATTGCATCGTTCACTATTTCGCCCACCGCCATATGGTGAGGGTGATCGGCCACGGTGTCATTCGGATCTAAAGGCCTCTGATAGTTCAAAACTACATTCGGAGAATTGCGATTATTACGCGCAATAATTTGACGAACTGTTTCTTTCAATGTTTCTCTTGTAAAACGATTGGTCAAAGTAATATCTCTGATGGAATTTGTACTTCCAGCGGGAATGGAAGTTAGCCCATTTGTTGCGTCCGGAAGGTTCAAGTGATATAGAGTAACATTGCCTAAGGTCCACTTTTCGACAGCAGGTATTGCGGTTGAGAAGCTTTCCGTGGATTGGCTCCAAGCCCTCCCCCCTGTCGGAGTTCCGCCAGGAATAATACTGTCCAGCGCGATCATATTCGCCTGCAGTCGAACACGATAGTACTGGTTTCCATACCCGTTATATTGATATCCGTTGTTCGCAAATCCTGCGTTGTCGCCTACACCATTTGCTGCATCACCCGCAGTCATGATCACAACAACTGTCGGGTATCCACCGCTAATATCAGAAATGAGGTTTGGCCCCATCATAAGCATATGATCGTCCGGATGAGCTACGACGAAAACAGCCGAAGTCGCAGGAGCGATCGACCCTAGCAAGCATAGAGACGCTGCAATTTTCTTGAGGTTTTGCATGATGAATTCCTTTTAACGACACGGAGCCTCAGCTTAACAGTACAAAAAGGTTGGGAATCTAACTGAAAACCACAACTGAAACAATCTTGGCACCGCCCCCCCGCCTGCACTCGCGGATTTCCGGCTTTCTCTGCAGCCAAGTGCGCCGGGGGCTCGGTCATATCTAGGTCGGCTTATCTAGACCCTGTCGTGCGTGCAGCATGGGTCTACCATCTTGACGGCGTGACGCCAGCCGTCCGCATATCTGCCAGCAACACCGTCAAGTCCTAAGGCCAAAGCATGTAATGCAAGGTAACTGCTGGCGGTCTGACCTCTCGCCCATGTGACATAAAAAACACCTTCAACTTGCTTGCTCCGCATGTTTACGTGCCAAATTAAGCCTCCAAGCGATAAGGGAGTTTGTCCCGCTGTGAGGTGGTCGCCCCACAAACCTGCAGCTTAGAAGTCAGATGCTCTAACGCTTTTCTTAGCCAATTAATCAAAACCTTGCACGAAGAGGCGTGCGCTATTGATTCACTGGTTGTCGCACTGTAAGCGGTTGATTTGATTGGAAGTAGCCGTGTTAAATAGCGCAGCAATTCGGTCCTTCAGACGCGATTGCTCTTGAATCATTGGCCCGGTTGCGAGCATTGCGCGCAGCGACGCAGTGGGATAGAAGCCGTTGACGGCGAGAATTGGCGGAAGTAGTCGTGCGTCCGCATCTCCAACGCGCGCAGCCGTGCCACCTCCTATAATAGTGCGCAGAAGTCAGATGAGTCGGCACTGCGCTTCTAAATCGCAGTCAAGTTAGCCTTGGTGAGGACGCGCTTGAACCACAGGGGTAAGTTACTGTTCATCTGTACAGTGCAACAGCGGTCTAATGCACCTTGCCTAATTTTGGTCGGGCAATAGGAACCTTTGTTGACCTTGGCATACTCGACCCATGCAAAACGAACAGACCGTCTCGCCGTAACCGATGTAGACTTGATAGTTAATATCACATCGTAATTCGCCTGCTGATAGACACTCGAGTACTTTAGAACAACACGTCCTACTGATAGCGTACGTCTTTTTGGTTGTGACCAGACTACCTTCTTGACAGGAATTGGCAATATCTAAATTACAATCGAAGATCAAAATTTATTAACTCAAAATTGCTTTTTGCTTATATCTATATGAAAAACGAGACAACTTTTAAAAAAAATATAGTGAAATTTTCTAGCACTTTATTTTTTCTTTATACTGGAACCGCTGCTGCTATTCCACCTCCACCAAAATCGATCGAGCTTACACCAAGCGAAGTCCAGCGACTGAAATTTGATTACAAAACCTGGAGCGATGGAATAATATCGCATATTGAGATTGAATATCCCAAAACTATTTATGGTACGCACCATCCTCACTCGATACGAGTATCAAATTTTGACTCAAGCGGAAAGACTATATCTCAATCTGAATTTCCAGCTTCTTCACTATCGACATCATTTTCAAGCAATTTTATTAAGACCAAAGTTGATACTTCTATTGTAATGACCTATTGCAAACCAGAGGTCGAATCTTGTATCGACTTTATTATACGTTCAGTTAATAAGGTTAGCACATTTGATTCGCGAAAAAAATAGATATCGAGATAGACAAATTTTTTGAGAAAATCCGCATCCCGCTACTATAACGGGATACGGGAGAACTATATATAATTAATCAGTTAATTCTATTCAATTAATCGGCTGCGCTGGCCTTGGCATTGCACGAAAATAATTTAAAAGGGCCGGCTTATCAGAAAACCATCGTGCCTTACTGGAAAAATAATTTGCAAAACTTTCCGCATAAGCCTCCCTTTGGGCTCGTACAAGAGTTCCGTTAGGCTCTGGCTTAGTATAATAGCCTATCCTTGACTCGGCTTCTAATGCTTTATAATCAGCCTTAAACGCAGCCTCGAAGGCCGCACTACGCGACAGAGCACCCATAGAATAATCGTAAGCATGAGCAAACTCATGATCGAAGAAGCTTTCACTACCTTGGGCTTTTCTGTCGGGATCTGTGGCCACCACAACTATGCTACGGTCAGGAAAGAATCCACCTGGTGATTGATCCCATTTTGCGCCGTTCCAACCTGGAATAAATTCATTTCCTAGCTTCGGAACAAACTCGACAACTGATTTTTTCACTGTGACGACAACTATTCCACTCAGTCTAACTGCATCTAGTACTTGTGCGGGGTATTTTTTCATCGAAACCACAGCATAACTTGGATCGCTTCCTGCCGTATATTTTATTGGTGGAGGTGGTGGGCTTGAGGCTGAATCTGATGGATTAAAAACGGGTAGCTGTGTCAGTTGTGAAGTATCTACGCTCGGCGGAAGACCTATTTCCTCAATAGGTAAAGATACAGCATCTTTGACTGTGTCCCAGTAGATCGGGGGCATAACTGGATTAGGCCTGGACCGCGAAATATAAAAGTCCGACCGCTGCCATGCATCATTTCCATTAACAAAAGCTAAACCTTGAAGCCAATTCGGATTTTCTTCGAATTCGATAGGCTCTAGTTGACTTGAAATTGGTACATATTGAACTTCATATTGCTCTCCAGTAATTAAGCTCACCATGAGAGCAGCGTACCCATTATCCCCTATCTGCATAACATTATAGCTAGCACGCATATTCGGTACTTTTAGCACAGATCTTGTAGCCAGTTCTGCATTAGTCATTGCTTTATTGGATTGAGCTATGACCCACCAGTACTCAGTACGCCCATAGGCCAGCAGAGCTAAACTTTGTAAACTATCTCCTGTTCGATAGCTTATGTGCGAGTCTCCGTTTGTATCGTATGATCGTAACTGTACTGATCGTGGATCTGGTGGCGGCGAGGGATTACCAGCACGGTACGCAACACCTTCAGGGGAGTTTCTTATCTCCTGTCGAATACCCCATTCGTCTACTCCGCGTCGCAATGCTGAAACCCAATAGTTAAATCCTTCTGGATCTGCTACTCTCCCGAGCTCATCCCAATAAATATTTAGTATCTTTGATTCAAGTAGACTTGTATATTCGACTCCTTCAGCCGACGTTTCAAAAGTCATCCCGACGCCACTTGGAGTATTTTGACCGTTTACTAAAACATTGGTCCACCAGTCCAGTCCAGACTGGTCTGGAGCACGTCCAAAATAAGAACGGTATAGACCAGTAAGTATAGCAATTGCCTCGTCGCGATTCATACTGATGGTTCTCGCAGTATTCGTACTGATGCCGGCAATTCCGATGCTACCAGCGACTTCCAATTCATTTATTCTAGGGATTTTAGCTGGGCGGTGCCTTGATTTAACGGCATCGCTAAAGTTATTATCCAGAGATACAAAATTTTCATCTTCTTTCATTTTCGCTCCAAAGAATTACGATGTACTTACAGATGCCATTTTTCGTCTTAAGATAGGAAAACAGCGATGACAAAACACTCTGGCCTGTCACTTTCCAGTTCCATTTTAAACAAGAAAAGTTAGCGAAATATATCCAAATGTTTCTTTGTTTAGTGTGCAGCGAGTCGGCCAAGATCAGCGCAGTTGAGGAGGAACCTGGCGAAAGTAGTCGTGTGTCGGAAGCGCCAGCGCGCGCAGCCGCGCCACCTCCCACAGCAGCGCTCGAACGTCGGGCGAGTCGGCGCTGCGCCCCTGGATGGCAGTCAAGTCATACTTGGTGAGCGCGGGTTTGAAGCGCATTGCAGGTTTACTGTTCATCCATACAGTGTACCAGCGGTCTAATGCGATTTGCCTATTTTTGGTCAAAGGCGGGCGCTAGCAGACAGCCCTGTCATACTTGTCATATGGAAAAACGAGCAGACCACCTCACCGCGACCTACGTTGACATGGCAGTAAATGTTGCGGCCGTATTCGGGATCGAGGTTGGCTTACGAGTTCTCCGGCAGACGACGCCCTTGCACGTGGTGCAGCGGGTTCTAAGTGACGACGGACCGCGTCGCCGCGGGGCAGTTCGAGATACACCTCGCCAGATCGTATCTGCACAGCGTTATTTAGCGCAGAACTATCGGATGGACTATCTAACTGAATATACCGCTCATGTGACTGGGGAAAGGTTATTAAATCTTTGCAAAGCTTTTGAATCGCTTATTCCTGCCTCTATTTTTGCTGGCGATCCAACGAAGCAAGACGTTCGGATTAGAAGTTTTCTAGAAATCTGGAAAGTGCACGAAAATTATATTGACGTACTCATCAGCTTGCGCAAACTGCGAAGCTCATTGGATATAGCTCATACGCGGAGATCTCCTATTTCAACGGAGGGACACCAAGCAATAGAAAGTTTTATTCCTTTAGCCGAAGCATGCGTGCGCAGCTTAATAAACTTGGCATTGGAAAAGTTCAATCTTGATCCCGCTACTTATCCAGAGGAAAAAAATGAAATTGAAGATATTTCCGCACTAAAGTATTTACTTCGTTATGCAGATACTCCCGCCCCTACAGGCGACATAAGAATTCGTCCGCCGTCGCCCGACTGACTGACTGACTGACAATTAAATTTTATGCAATAAATGGCACGTTAGTTCGATTGCGATTTGGGTCAGAATTTTCATACGCTTTTTTGTCACCTTTCCAGAAGTCTACCCATCTACTTCGGCCAGCCCTGCACCGTCTTTGCGTGACGCGCCGCGCACGTAGCGTACTGGTGCAGCAGCCCGATCGCCCACTCTTGCCAGGCGTCAAAGTCGGCGGCTGCGGGGCTGGCTACTTCCGGGCATGGCGCAGCCAGCGCGCTATCGAGGGATGCTTTTGTTGGCGGCTTCGATTGCGGCGTCGAGGTTGCGCACCCGCACAGGATCAGTCACGCAATCAGCAGGTAACTTGGGCGCATTGCGCAGCTCCTTGGTGAGCACCGACATTCGCGGCGCCAGGGTGGATTGAATGGCGACGAACTCGGTGGCCGCCTCGGCGATGCGCGCGGCGTCGGCCTGCAGCGTGGTCAGCGCCAGCTCCGACTGGCTGCGCATGGTTTCCGCGTGCGCGCGCTGCAGCTAGGCGATCTCGGCGCCGTGCGCCAGCCGTTCGTGAACCAGCCGACGGCGCCCGCCAGCGCCATCGCCAGCAGCAGGCCCAGATCCACCGCCAGCGCGCGGTACTGGAGCGGGATCATGGCAGCCCCTTCAAGCACAGCTCGCGCTCAGCCTGGCGCCGGCGCGTGAGGCCGTCCAGAGCGGGATGATGTGATCGACCGGGCCACCGATGGTGGTGCGCCCTTTGCGCTTACACTCCTGGCACAAGCCAAAGTCACGCGCTCGGATGCGGTCACGGTCGCACACACCAGCCGACCCGCGCTTGCGCTCGACGGTCTCAGGCCGCTGCGTCGGTAGCATGGTGACTCTGCTTGTCGCAGTCCGCAGTTGGGTTCGCAGCTGCTGCAGCTTCACGTCAGCTCGATCTTGATCCCGCGATCAACGATTGCGTCGATCATCTGATCGGCGCGAGCTGGGCAGAGCGAAGCGCACAGGAACGCAATGGCGAGCGCAGGACGAACCCACCATGCGATGCGAGTGCGTAATGCGAAGGATACGGATGACATCAGGTGGCTTTCCATGGCTCGTGTGCATGGTCAATGCCCGGCTCACGTGGCGTCGGCGGTCCTGAGAACAGCGCGCGAATGACCTGCTTCACGTTGACAGGGACTTGCCGGGCAGTCTCGACAATGCTGTTGCTTGGACCGCCATGGCCTTTTGCGCGCAGGATCGTCTGGGCTTCTTCGCACGCCGCCAGATGCTCAGCGAACTAATTAAGGCGATGAAGGTCAGCCGCCTTGGCCGCATGGGCGCCAGGTCCGAGCACGGCTCGCAGGATCTCAGCGCGATAGATGCGTGCGATGTCGTTCATGCGATACCTCGAATCTGATTAAATGTTGCTTGCTCATGAAGCTTGAGCAAGCGATGACGCAGCCAGTCCAACTCCTGCACGACGGTCATGCTACTTATCCCCGAAGCCGGGCACGTCTTGTGCGGACTCGGTCTTGAACGAGATGACCCAAATAAGTACGAGCAAGCCGACTAGCGTCCACAGCACGCCGAAGGACCAGCCCGGCGCACCTAGTCGATCGAGCAGCAGCCAGAACAGGATGGCGAAGCCGAGCGGCGAACGTGTCGGCAGGGACGACGACTTGATGACGGTGCTGTGCTTCATTCGTTACCTCGGCAAAAAAACGCCCGGCGCATGAATGCGAGGGGCGGCGAAGATCCTGTTGGCACAGAACTGGAAACGGGAGCAGACGGCGGGGCTCTCACCCGCGACTATATAGTAGGCGATTTACGCGCGACTATGCAGCTGCGTCCACATTGATCGGTTGGCCCGTGCGTGGGCCAGGCGGCGAGCCTCAGAGCTATCTGCTAAGTAGGCCGCAAATGCAAAAGGCCTACCGGGATGGCGGGCCTTTTCGCTAGACGAGCGCCGGATGTATTGCGGGCCGGGTACTCGACTGCCTCGGGTGACGTTGGCGCCGAGGCGCGCATTACGTGGATCGAGGGAATTTATATTATTAGCTTATAGCATATTCTTCATGAACACAATACTAGTTAAATGCGATCGCAGTACTGTTGGGACTACCTGCAACTGAAGCAGAATCTAGTTAGTCAGAAGCATACTTATGCTAAGTATGGCTAGGTAAGTCATTTTTTTTAACCCCAGCATTCTTCTGACTTGCAGCTCGACGTCCCTGAGTTTTGGCACTAGCTGAAAACTCGTCCTGAGCCGAACGATTGAGGTTTCTCTCATGAAACTCAATCGTTGCAATTTGAGCATTGATCATAGCTTTTTGCGCGCGCTCACGTACCTCTTCTGGCTGACTTAGGTCAGAAAGTACCTCTTGGTAGTGCTTTGTTGCATTTCGCGTCAGATATCTTTGATTATAATTAGACCATTCGTTTCTCGCGATCTCGCAAACAACATTCCAAATCGAAGTTACGCAGACCGCAATTACTGGTGCCAACACGATAACGATATTACGAAAGGTATCGTCTGTAATTTGTGTCGAAAAAGCCGCTATCGCCGACCCTACAGCACCCCCAACGACAGGACCATTCGACTTTCGGTGAGACGACACGTCATCTACTTTGGCTTTGGCTTTGGCTTTGGCAGTCAATTTTAACCACCAGTTTTTTCATTGAAAATTTGAAGTGCTACTTGGATAGCGGACAGAAAACGTGGAAATTTATCAGCGTATTCCTCAGGGCCTGATACCAATGCATCAATAACGAAATTCAAGCCATTGTCATCATCCAGATAGGCCTTGACGAACTTCGTTCGAGCAGTGGCACTGTTAGCAGCACTAAGGTTTTTAATTCGCATTTGACTTGCATCGTCGTCACCGCCGATCGGCAATGTCAGCTGATAAAAGCTTGGATCATCTTCGTGATACGTGATTAGATAAGAAAAACGATCACTTACCCAAAGCCAATTGCCATCGGGCTTTTCAAGCTCATAACCTTTTTGCTTCAAGAGATCATAGAGACGTTCGATATCCTTGCTTGTTTTTTTTTCGACAGTGGCCATTGTATTTCCGAAGATGAGAGCTGACCGATTGTACGAGGAAAGCCAGCTTTCTGCCAAGAAGGAATGTGCTTCAAACGACTTTGCTAATCAAATCTTTCGCATCTTAGCTCTTGAGCGCGAACTATGAGCTAGATAAATCCCTTGCAGCTCGGACACCATGTTCTTGCATGCTCGATCTCGAGATTTCCCCCTCGAATCGGCTCACGACCACTGCCAGCGCAGTGAGTGAAGACTCGACTGGCCACGACCTTTGTCCCGTTGCATGCCGAGCACTCGCCGCCCAGCCAATGCGCCAGGCTGACGCGCGCGATCTTAGCGTACATGGCGTACGCGGCCTTGATGTCCCACTCGGCCTTGATGTTCATCCACTTCCGGTCGAAGCCCTTGCGCGCTACCTCGCCCGTCCACACGCGCAGCAACACGCCCAAGTCACGGGCACTGCTCTCGATTGCCTGACGCGGCACGCCAGCGATGCTGGCTCGCAGCAGCATGGTGCCGAACAACGCGCCCGATCCGCCTGACAAGTCGGCAAGCGCCGCGGCGACCAGCGGCTCCGTCTGATGATGCTGGTCGTCGTCCTGCAGATTGGAAGTGCTCAGTGCGGTGAGTTAGCGCTCGGCGAACATGGTTTCTCTGTGGATTTTGCACGAGATTACCAGCAAGCACACATAAGACAGCGCTGTCCGAGATTTTCCAAATTGCAACTACAACACCCAAACAGCTAATCTACCGTAATTGTTGGTAAAATATCTTTACAATTGTAAATGCACTCGATTCATACAGGTCAACAAATGAAAAACTTAGCAATAATTCTAGGGGTGACGAACTATACGGATCCAGCTCTTGACCTCCCCGCTTGTGCGTTGGATGTCGAAGTTATGGAAACCATTCTCCGGAGCGCAAAAGTATTTGACGTATATACACTCGAAAGTAAAACAGGGGAAGAAGTAAAGAATGATCTTGCCGAGCTAATTAAACGTCACTCCCAAGAGGAAATCGAACAGTTATTCTTCTATTTTTCAGGGCATGGTCAATATCAAGACGACGGCTTCGCTTTTCTACTTCGAGACTATGACAAGCACAGACCCGCTCAGACCTCACTATCCAGCGAAGAATTAGACAATTTATTGCGAAGTTTAAATCCGTTAGTAGCAGTAAAAGTGATTGATGCATGTCACTCTGGTCTCTCCTATATAAAAAGCGGGAAATCATTAGGGAGCGAGTTAGGCGATGACATGAAATCCCGCTTCAGCAACTGCCATTTCATGTTCAGTTCGGACAGGAGCCAATATTCCTATGCTGATAAAAACATTAGTGAATTTACCCTCGGGTTCGCCAAGTCAATTATAAAATCTTCAAATGACGACATTCGGTACAGGTATATCGCGGACTTTATTTCAGATGAATTTTCTCAAACGAGAAAACAAACACCATACTTCGTCTCTCAAGGCCCTCTCACAGAAACACTCGGGAACTTTGATACCTCAACTAAGGGGCGCATAAAAGGCAAGCTCCCGCAAGAAGAGGTTGACGTGCTCGCCGCCTCCAGCGTGGTCGAATTGATAGTTCTAGAAAGAGGCGACGGAAGCAGTCCAAGTCAACCATCTCTGCTCGAACTGGCACAGAGGCGGGCTGAAGCTTATGTATCGCAAAGCCACGCAACACAAATGGTGGAATTGCTCAAGAGGAATCTAGAGTCTTGGGTAATAGAAGGAGAGCTTCAAGATCTTTATGACGTAGAATTTAACTTTGAGGATACATATTATTACTTACCGAAAGCCAAAGCATTAGGGTCGTGGGCGGAAAATCAGGGCTATAGCTATTTTGTAGAACCTCAGTACGAGACCGAATATTACGACGCACCGCCCAGCTACGGAATTGGGTACACAATGGAACAATTATTCCCCCGAAAAAAAACAAGAAAGGTAATTTCGGGAATAACAACTTCGCTTAGTGGAATGCCTTTCCTTACGCTCCGCGTCACACTCAAGCCCAAATTCGAGGGCCTCATTCGGTTTTCAGGTTGGTTGACCTATGTATTATCAAGAAAAAATGTTCAACTATTCTACTTGTACACTCAAGAAAAAGAGATAGCTTGGAACTCATATGAGATTGCCCATTCAACAAATTGGGATCGCGTTCCATTTGCGTTAACCGAGCCACAAGAATTTGTCGACTTCCCCAATAAGTTTTACACTGATTTTTATGAATGGGCTCTCACGAAAATATCTTCTTCTCTGCGAGACTAGTGGTTTCGAGACTATTAATCGAAGCACTCAGTCGACCATCCACCACCCTCTTTTTTAGACGTCACACGTACCGCAACGAACGGCATCGGGTAGAGATCGGCAGCGCTCTTAATCTTCACTCGAGCATCGTCCTGCCAAAACCCCTTTACCTCATGCATTTCCAGAGCGCCGTTGACCAACATCACGGCGAAGTCCGGAGTGTAGAACGTGTTGTCTGCCAGTCGCAGCTTGAAACCCTCGAACTTGAACCACGCCACCTCGCCGGCGAAGCGACGAGCGTCGAGTCGCTGCGTATGCAGCTTCGGTCTTGTTCATGGTGCCGACCTTTAGCCGGCCCAGCGCCTGAGCGCGCGTTGAGCGATCATTGGGCCACTTCCAGTCTCGCGATCTCGTTGGCGACAATCGCGTCTCGAGTAATGCCGTCACGCCCCAGAAGTGGGCCACACCCGCGCCAGTCGCCATTCCAGTCCGGCACCCTGGCCTGACCGCGAGATTGCGCCGCGCCGTCGGGCAGCGTGCCCAGCAGCGCGCCGATCACCTCAAAGATGTTTGTCCACCCCATCAATTCCGCCAGGCGGCGGTTTGCATCAAGTTGCTGTTGTTGCATCTGACTCCTTTTTGGTTTTCATTTCCCACTTCTCGATCCAGCGCTCGCGCAGCGCCATGTCCTTCGCTCGAATGAACAGCACGCAAGCGCGGTCATTCCAGGCCGCGAACGGTCCGCGCGACGGGCTGTGATCCTCGTGACCCCGGCAGTACCCTTGCCCTTGCTTGAGCTTGTCCGGATAACCCTCCGTCTTGAACCGCTAGAAGCGCGCGCATATCTCAACGGCGCTCCCCCCCCCATCAAGCTGCTCTAGCTGGCGGCAGGTCGCGACGAACGAGATCCTTGAGCGAGCCAATGCCCTCCGGCTTCGGGGCACGCCGCTCCGGTTGGGGTAGCGCGGCAACGGTCGGCATGATCGCCGTGAACGTGGGCGGCGCCGTTGCCTGCTTGAGCGTAGGGTCCAGCGCCAGCTCGATGCGGGCCTTGAACTGCCCCATGTATTCACCCGATCGCGGCGACAGGCCTAGCTCCGCACCTTTAGCTAGAATGGTTGCATCGGTCGCCCACCAGTTTCCGCCGGCCGGCTTTGGCTGGTTGACCGGGGGCGTCCAGTCGGCGGCGTAGTGCTCTCCCGGCCCGAAGAACGTCGCCGCGTGCTTGATGAACTGCGGCTCGATCTTCATCGCTTTGACGTAATGGGCGTAAGCCTGCGCGCCAGCCAGCATCTCTGCAGGCGTAGCGCCGGTTGTGATCCGAGCAGCCCATGCCTTGTGCGCCGCCTTCTTGCTTGCGCCCGGACGCGCTGGGTAGACCTCCCACACGACTTCGAAGTCGGCTGGGTAGTCATTGCACGTCATCTTCTCGGGACGGCCACCTGCACGGCGTACGCTTGGCCGCTGCGTTGGATATGGCGCTCGACGTGTTCGAGTCCGAGCCAAAGGCGCTGGAAGCCATCGAATATCTGAAAGCTGTACTCGACACTCAAAAAGAGGGGAAATGACAATGGAACGAGTCACACGTTTTCTGCGGTTGCCGACAGTGATTTCGCTGGTCGGAAAGTCTCGCACCGCAATCTACAGAGACATTCAGGCAGGCGCCTTCCCGGCCCCTATCCGGATCGGTGCTCGCTCAGTAGCCTGGGATTCAACAGCGATCGAAAAATGGCAAGCTGGTCGTATTGCTGAATCTATTACAGCTTCACATTGATATAGACAGACAACCGATAATTAGGATGCTCGGGGCGGTCAAAAGATGCTCGACAGGGACCGTCTGTGAGGACTCGTTCGATTACAGTAGTGGGCACTCCAACACTGTGCAGGTAATTTTGAGCCCGCTCTATCCCCAATGAGGCTTTGATGGTCATGGCGGCACTGACATCAACTGCTCGCATGTAGTCACGACGCCGGCATTCCGGCAGTGACTCATCAGGAACCTAAGAAATTTATTCTAATAACGCAATATTTTTTTATCGGGATAATCATTTTATCGTGTCAAAAGCTGGTCACAGCACGATAACCCTACTCTTATGGAATAGATACCCAAGTAAATAATTATTGGATAACTCTACAACAGTGGCGTAGGGGTAAATGTAGGGGTAAATATCCAAAAAAAGAAAAAGGCCAATCCGAAGATTGGCCTAAGTCCTTAATTCGATTGGTCGGGGCGAGAGGATTCGAACCTCCGACCCCGTGCACCCCATGCACGTACGCTACCAGGCTGCGCTACGCCCCGACTAGTCAATAATTATATCAGAGCCACAAAAAAAATCTTGCGCTTTTGCCATACCCCGCAAGGGTACAGGCCCGCATGCCCGCCACGCTTACTTCCATTCCCCGCGCAACGTCATCACCTGCTGCTGCAGATATTCGGGCGTCGCCAGCTCCGGCGCCACCGGCGTGCCCACTGCCAGCGACAGTTGCGAGCGCATGCCGCGCGCGACGCGCCGGCCGAACAGATTGCCCTGGTCGCGCGTGAACCAGCTGCCCCACAAGCCACGCAGCGCCATCGGGATCACCGGCACCTTGTTGCGCTCGACGATCTTGGTGATGCCGTTCCTGAACTCGCTCATCTCGCCCGTCTTGGTCAGGCGCCCTTCCGGGAAGATGCAGACCAGCTCGCCGTCATGCAGTGCGTGGGCGATGTCGACGAAGGCTTTTTCCATCGTCCATGGGTCTTCCTTGGCCGGCGCGATCGGGATCGCATTGACCGCACGGAAAATCCAGCGCAGGAACGGCGTCTTGAAGATGCGATGATCCATCACGAAGCGGATCGGGCGCGGGCTGGCCGCGTTGATGACGATCGCGTCGACGTAGCTCACGTGATTGCAGACCAGTACCGCCGGGCCATCGGCCGGGATGTGCGAGGTGTCGATCATGCGCACGCGGTAGACGGTGTGGATCAGGATCCAGGCCAAAAAGCGCATCAGGAATTCCGGCACCAGCGAGAAGATATAGATCGCCACCACCGCATTGAGCAGCGCCGTGGTCAGGAACAGTTCCGGAATCGAGAAGCCCTGCCCCAGCAGCAGGATGGCCACGCCGGCCGAGGCGACCATGAAGATGGCATTGAGGATGTTCATGCCGGCGATCGTGCGCGAGACGTGCTTCTGGTCGCAGCGCGTCTGGATCAGCGCGAACAGCGGCACGATGAACAGGCCCCCGAACACGCCGATCATCACCAGGTCGAACAGGATGCGCAAGGCGCCCGGCTGGCCCAGCAGCGCCAGCCAGTCGACGATTGCCGTGCCCGCCGTGAAGCCCGAGCTGGCGAAATACAGGTCAATGCCAAACACCGACAGACCAATCGAGCCGAATGGCACCAAGCCAATCTCGACCTTGTGGCCCGACAGGCGTTCGCACAGCAGCGAGCCGGCGCCGATGCCGAGTGAAAACACGGTCAACAGCAGCACGAACACGCTATGGTCGCCGCGCAGGTAATCCTTGGAAAACACGGGGAACTGGGCCAGCAGCAGCGCGCCATAGAACCAGAACCACGAGTTGCCGAGCATCGACAGGAACACGGTGCGGTTCTTGCGCGAATATGAGAGGTTCCGCCATGATTCGGCAATGATGTTGCGGCTGATGCGCAGTTCGGGCACCGGGGCCGGTGATGGCGGGATGCGCCAGCTGGCCAGCAGGCCCAGCACGGCAAACAGCACCGTGCCGCCAGCCACCAGCATGATGCCGTTCGGCCGGCCAACCAGCACCGCGCCGGCCACTTCGCCCAGCAGGATGCCGACGAACGTGCCCATCTCGACGACACCATTGCCGCCGACCAGTTCGTCGGGCTTCAGGTTTTGCGGCAGGTAGGCGTACTTGACGGGACCGAACAGCGTCGAGTGCATGCCCATGCCGATGACAGCCGCGATCAGCAGCCACAGATTGTGCGTCATCCAGCCAATACCGGCCACCAGCATGATCGCGATCTCGGCGATCTTGACGATGCGCGCGAGTTTGGCCTTGTCGAACTTGTCGGCGAGCTGGCCGGCCGTGGCGGAGAACACCACGTACGGCAGGATGAACAGGCCGGGAATCAGGTTGTTGATGAGCGACGGGTCGAGCGTGGTCCAGTTCAGCGCGTCGTAGGTCATCACGACCAGGAGTGCTGTCTTGAACAGGTTGTCGTTGAACGCGCCCAGGAACTGGGTCCAGAAAAAGGGGGCGAAACGACGCTGGGTCAGCAGGGAGAATTGGCTCGGTTGGCGCATGCTGGAGGGCTCGGGTGACTAGGATGCCGTAATGTACAACGGCAAGCACGGCCGAACAAAGCATGTTTCTCATATTCATGCTTGCGTATTCGCATCTGATACCGAAGGTCGTGACCGGCGATACGACACAGCCTGGAAGAATCGCGCAGCGCTACCCGGCCCGCATGGCGCGGGTGGCCCCACAGCCACCCTGCCACCCTGCCTTAGCCCAGCGACTCCAGGCGAATCCGCGTGACCTTGCCAATCACGGCCGGCATCGCCTCGATCCTGATAATCGCCGCATCGATGCTCTTCTCCTGCGTCTGGTGCGTGAGCATGATGATGTCGATATCGGTCTGGTTGCCCGGCTCTTTCTGCAGCACGGCGTCGATCGAGATGTTGCCGTCGGCCAGGATGCGCGTCAGGTCGGCCATCACGCCCAGCTGATCCTGCACGTGCACGCGCAGGTAGTAGCTAGTCGTGATGTCGGCCATCGGCATGATCGCCACGTCGCTCATCTGGTTCGGCTGGAACGCCAGGTGCGGCACGCGGCCCGACGGGTCAACCGTGGCAAGGCGCGTCACGTCGACCAGGTCGGCGATCACGGCCGATGCGGTCGGCTCCGCGCCCGCGCCCTTTCCGTAGTACAGCGTGACGCCGAGGGCATCGGCGTGCACCAGCACGGCGTTCATCGCGCCCTCGACATTGGCGATCAGGCGTGCGGCCGGGATCAGGGTCGGGTGCACGCGCAGCTCGATGCCTTCGCCGGCGGCAGTCGTCGTGCGACGGGTGATGCCCAGCAGCTTGATGCGGTAGCCGAGCTGTTCTGCGTAGCGGATGTCCACTGCCTGCAACTGGCTGATGCCTTCCACGTAGGCCTTGTCGAACTGGACCGGGATGCCGAAGGCAATCGCCGACATGATGGTCAGCTTGTGCGCGGCATCGACGCCTTCGATGTCGAAGGTCGGGTCGGCCTCGGCGTAACCCAGCGCCTGCGCCTGGGCCAGCACGGTGGCGAAGTCCAGGCCCTTGTCGCGCATCTCGGACAGGATGAAGTTGGTGGTACCGTTGATGATGCCGGCCACCGATTCGATGCGGTTGGCGGTCAGGCCTTCGCGCAGCGCCTTGATGATCGGGATGCCACCAGCCACGGCGGCCTCGAACGCGACGATCACGCCCTTCTCTTGTGCGGCGGCGAAAATCTCGTTGCCGTGCAGCGCCACCAGCGCCTTGTTGGCGGTGACCACGTGCTTGCCGTTGGCAATGGCTTGCAGCACCAGTTCGCGCGACAGCTCGTAGCCGCCGATCAGCTCGACGACGATGTCGATATCGGGATGGTTCACCACAGCGAACGGATCGCTGACAATCTCCACGCCCTCGCCAGTGACCGTGCGTGCGCGCTCGGTGTTGCGCGCGGCAACCATCGTCACTTCGATGCTGCGGCCGGCGCGGCGGCGGATGTCTTCCTGGTTACGCTTAAGTACATTAAAGGTGCCGGCACCAACGGTGCCGATGCCCAGCAGGCCAACTTGAATCGGTTTCATAAAATCTGTTTCTCGTGAGGTCTGGGCGCGACGCGCTGGATCAGGCGTGGCGCCGTCGGTAACCGTCGAGGAAGCGCGCAATGCGTCCGCAAGCGTCGGTCAGGTCATCGGAATTAGGCAGGAACACCAGCCGGAAATGGTCCGGGGCAATCCAGTTGAAGCCGGTGCCTTGCACCAGCAGCACTTTTTCCTCGGTCAGCAATTCGCAAATGAACTGCTGGTCGTCCGTGATCGGGTACATCTTCGGATCGAGGCGCGGGAACATGTAGAGCGCAGCTTTTGGCTTCACGCAGGACACGCCCGGTATATCGGTAAGCAATTTGTAGGCGAGATCGCGCTGCCGGAGCAGGCGCCCGCCCGGGCCCACCAGGTCATTGATGCTCTGGTGCCCACCGAGCGCGGTCTGGATCGCGAATTGGCCCGGCGCGTTGGCGCACAGGCGCATCGAGGCCAGCATGTTCAGGCCATCGATATAGCCCTTGGCATGGCGCTTCTCGCCCGACACCACCATCCAGCCGGCGCGGTAGCCGCACGAGCGGTAGTTCTTCGACAGGCCGTTCAGGGTCACGAACAGCACGTCGTCGGCCAGCGACGCCATCGAGACGTGCTCGGCCATGTCGTACAGCGTCTTGTCGTAGATTTCGTCGGCGTAGATGATCAGCTGGTGCTGGCGTGCCAGTTCGATGATCTCGAGCAGCACTTCGCGCGGATACAACGCGCCGGTCGGGTTGTTCGGGTTGATGACGACGATGGCGCGCGTGTTCGGCGTGATCTTGCTGCGCATGTCGGCGATGTCGGGCATCCAGCCGGCGCCTTCGTCGCAGATATAGTGGCGCGGCGCGCCGCCGGCCAGGCTGACGGCGGCGGTCCACAGCGGGTAGTCGGGCGCCGGCACCAGCACTTCGTCGCCATTGTTGAGCAAACCCTGCATCGACATGACGATGAGTTCGGACGCCCCGTTGCCCAGGTAGATGTCGTCGATCGTCACGCCGGTGATGTTTTTCTCTTGCGTGTAGTGCATGACCGCCTTGCGCGGCGCGAACATGCCTTTGCTGTCCGTATAGCCGGCCGCGCCATGCATATTGCGGATCATGTCGCTGACGATTTCGTCCGGCGCATCGAAGCCGAACACGGCGAGGTTGCCGATATTGAGCTTGATGATCTTCTGGCCGTCTTCTTCCATCTGGCGCGCCTGCTCCAGGGCCGGTCCGCGGATCTCGTAGCAGACGTCGTCGAGCTTGTTCGATTTGGCAATCGGTCGCACAGTATCCCCTGGAAAAACGCCTGCACTGTTGCAGTGCGCAAAAATACCATTCTGCCCAAAGCGCACGGTTTAGGCAACCTTGCCGATCCGGTTACAATGGGCATCCGCACAGTCACCGCTTACCAGCGTCCACTTCGCCTATCGCCATGAAGCTCCATTCCGACAATACCCAGCAATATCAGACCGTCACCGGCGTCGATGCCAGCGGCGTCGAGATCAACGCCCAGCGTTACGATTACAGCCTGACGCTGCTGCCGGAGGTCCCGCCGCGCCCCTGGAACGTGACCGATTTCGACCAGCTCACCGCCGCGCATTTCGATGAACTGGCGCAGGATGCACCGGACGTCGTCATCCTCGGCACCGGCGCGCGTCAGCGCTTCGTGCACCCGCGCCTGGTGACCAGCCTGTCGAGCCGGCACATCGGCGTGGAGAGCATGGACAACGGCGCCGCCTGCCGCACCTACAACGTGCTGATGGGCGAAGGCCGCAAGGTCACGCTGGCCCTGATCCTCGAACGCACCGCCTGAATCGATACAACACCGGGTCAACAGGCCAGGAATCGTTTCAATCGGGGTAAATATTGCGATTCTGCCCACAAGAGTACTAGCGGCGGATAGCACCGACGGATTATCATGGGGTGCCGCTCCCCGCCATGGCGCGCCGGGAGGGTCACCTGCAGCTGCGCTGCGACCGTCAGGAGAAACCCGTGGCCGAGAGCCAACTTGCAACCTTTGCCCCCTTCACCGCCCCGATGACGGGCGAGAAACCGTTCGAACTACTCGGCCGTCCCGCCAAGTACACGGTGCTGTACTTTTATCCCAAGGACAATACCCCTGGCTGCACCACCGAGAGCATCGCCTTTCGCGAAGCGTATCCCGAGTTCCAGGCACTGGGCGCCGACATCTACGGCTTGTCCCGCGATTCGCTGCGCTCGCACGAGAACTTCAAATCCAAGCTCGGCCTGCCGTTCGAGCTGATCTCGGACGCCGATGAAGCCGTGTGCACGCAGTTCGACGTCATGAAGATGAAGAACATGTATGGCAAGAAAGTACGCGGGGTCGAGCGCAGTACGTTTGTGATTGACGCTCAAGGCCGATTGGTGAAAGAATGGCGTGGCGTGAAGGTCAGTGACCATGTGACTGAAGTGCTGGAATTTCTGAAGAGCCAGCCCTGACAACGGATGGCTCCAGTTTGTTCAACCTGCTGGATCGCTGCCACTTATTTTGAGTCGACCTGTAATTCAACCTGTCCTGCATCTGCACTATCCCCACCCGGTTGCCCGCCGGGCCGGCGCATTTCCCGGCTCGGCCGTGTTGCAACAGTTCAACCGCAATTCCCCTTATCCCTGTTTAGTCGCGTCATCTCGTGCGCCAGCGCCATGTGGCCCGCGCGCGCACGGTCTTCCAGACTTTTTTTAGATTGAGAACCTGATGCCACTGCCAAAAATACCGAATGAGCCAGCAACCATGCTGCTGGTCAAAGATTACCCCAAGGCCGAACCCGGTCGTTCGCCGGTGCGTTCGATCTCGGCCAAGCCAGATCCTGAAGTCGATGACCTGATCAGCGGTCAAGCCGTGCCAACGCCGAAGTCGCGTGCACGCCGTAAAGCCGAAGACACCCTCGCCGCCGCGCAAGCGCCCGTGCGTGCTGCCCCGGTTGCCGAAGCGAAGCCGCAAGCTGCGCCTGAAGCTGCACCAAAAGCTGCACCCCAAGCTGCACCTCAGGCAGCGAACGTTGCCCCGATCTCGGCCAAGCTGCGCGAGCAGGATGCCGAACAGCTGCATTCCACCAAACAGAAGCCCGTGGAAGCGCCAGTCAAGTCGTCCACCAGCCGCAAGGCCGACCGCTCGGGCCTGACCAAGGTGTTCGTGCTCGACACCAACGTGCTGATGCATGACCCAAGCTCGCTGTTCCGGTTCGAGGAACACGACGTCTATCTGCCGATGATGACGCTCGAGGAACTCGACAACCACAAGAAGGGCATGTCCGAAGTGGCGCGCAATGCACGCCAGGTTTCGCGCACGCTCGACGCCTTGATCGCCAACGTCGACGACGACGCGATCGAGTCCGGCATTCCGCTGTCCAAGCTGGGCAACAAGGATGCCAAGGGTCGCCTGCTGTTCCAGACCCGCCTGACCAGTGCGCCGCTGCCGGAAGGCCTGCCGGAAGGCAAAGCCGACAACCAGATCCTGGGCGTCGTGCGCGCACTCGAGCAGCAGCAGGCGGGCCGCGCAATCGTACTGGTGTCGAAAGACATCAATATGCGCATCAAGGCGCGCGCCATCGGTTTGCCGGCTGAAGATTACTTCAACGACCATGTGCTGGAAGACAGCGACCTGCTGTACTCGGGCATCGTCCAGCTGCCGGACAACTTCTGGGACACGCACGGCAAGGACGTCGAATCGTGGCAGGAAAACAAGAACGGCAACTCGGCGACCTACTACCGCGTCACCGGTCCCTTGATTCCGACCCTGCTGGCGAACCAGTTCGTCTACATGGAACCGAAGGATGGCCAGTCGCCGCTGTACGCCCAGGTCAAGCAGATCGACGGCAAGACCGCCGTGCTGCAAACCCTGCGCGACTATAGCCACAACAAGAACAATGTGTGGGGCATCACGGCGCGCAACCGCGAGCAGAACTTCGCACTGAACCTGTTGATGAATCCGGAGTGCGACTTCGTCACGCTGCTGGGCCAGGCCGGTACCGGCAAGACCCTGCTGGCCCTGGCCGCCGGCCTGGCGCAAGTGCTCGAAACCAAGCTCTACAACGAGATCATCGTCACCCGCGTGACGGTGCCGGTCGGTGAAGACATCGGTTTCCTGCCTGGCACCGAGGAAGAGAAAATGTCGCCATGGATGGGTGCATTCGACGACAACCTCGAAGTGCTGATGAAGTCCGACGGCGATGCCGGTGATTGGGGTCGCGCGGCAACGCAGGACCTGATCCGCTCGCGCATCAAGATCAAGTCGCTCAACTTCATGCGCGGCCGTACGTTCGTCAACAAGTTCCTCATCATCGACGAAGCGCAGAACCTGACGCCCAAACAGATGAAGACGCTGGTCACGCGCGCCGGTCCTGGCACCAAGATCCTGTGCCTGGGTAATATCGCGCAGATCGACACGCCATACCTGACCGAAGGCTCGAGCGGCCTGACCTATGTGGTCGACCGCTTCAAGGGCTGGAACCACGGTGGCCACGTCACGCTGGCGCGCGGCGAACGCTCGCGCCTGGCCGATCACGCAAGCGACGTGCTGTAATCGTTGTGCCGCCTGCCTCGTGCAGGTGCAGTCCCCGAACGCCCGCCCTCACCGGCGGGCGTTTTTTTTGGCCTGGTATTTCTCGCCCGGCACGGCCCAATGGATGACTAACCCGCTATGATTGATTCTGGTTAGAATTGTGGCGAGATCACCTGCAGGAAACGCACCATGAAATTTCGTTTTTGGGGAGTCCGCGGCTCGATCCCGTCTCCGGGTCCGCGCACGGCACGCTATGGCGGCAACACGACCTGTATCGAGGTGCGCACCGACGACGACACGCTGATCGTGCTCGATGGCGGCACCGGCCTGTTCCCGCTGGCCCAGCACCTGCTGGCCCGCCCGCCCGTGCACGCGAATATCTTCATCACGCACAGCCACTGGGATCACATCCACGGCCTGCCCTTCTTCACCCCACTGTTCGTCAAGGGCAGCCGCGTACGCCTGCATGGCGCCCACGATCCGGTCACGGGCCGCGGCATCGAGCACGTGATGGGTGTGCAGCTGCAAAACAGCTATTTTCCGGTTGGCGAAACAGACATGAGCGCCACCATCGAGTACTGCACGCTCACCATCGGCGAGCCGCTCGCGCTTGGCGATGCGCAGGTAGCAAACGTGGTCACGAACCACCCGGTGACCAATCTCGGCTACCGCATCGACTGCAACGGCAAATCCGTGTTCTTCACGGGGGACCACGAACCCTGGTACAACCCGCATCCGGCCGGACACCCGCTGTACGAGGCGGCAGAACTGCAGGTGCGCGATGCCGAACGCCGCATGGATGCCGTGATGGCGGGCGTGGGCGCGCTGATCGTCGATTGCTCGTACACGCGCGACGAATACCCGTCCAAGCGTGGCTGGGGCCACGGCACCTTTGACGGCGCCATCGCGATGGCACTGCGGGTTGGCGCGCGCACGCTGTACTGCACGCACCACGAACCGACCCGCGCCGACGACGAACTCGAGGCCGTCTTTGCCGAAGTGATGGCGCGCCACGCCGGTCACCTGGGCACGCTGCAGGTGCTGCTGGCCTACGAAGGCCTGGAAGTCGATCTCGGCTAGCCGACGTCGCGCGTACGCTCACCTGTCAATTCTGTCAGGATGGCGCGCGCCGGTGCAGGCGTAGAATGGGATGCGGCTGTCAATACGGAACAGCCATTTTTCCGAGCCTGCCTCCATGACCCTCCCGCTGACATCACTCCTCTCATCATGCGCTGCCGCCCTGCTGCTGGCCGCATGCACCAGTCCTGCGCCTGATGGCGCGACCACCGCAAGCGTGCGCGAAGAACGCACCACCCCGATCGGCACCTACCTGCCCCGCAAGAAAGGCCAGACGGCCAACAATGCCGGTACGGTCAGCGAGGTCGAGCGCGAAAACATGAAAAATTCCGGCGTCGGCACGGGCGCGATGACGCAGCACTGACGCAGCACTGATGCAGTACTGATGCACGGCATCGACCAAAAAAAACGGCGCCGAAAGCGCCGTTTTCTTCTGGTGATCAAGCCGCAATCACATGATCTTGGTGCCGATCCACCAGGCCGCCGCCGCCATGAGGGCCGACGCCGGGATCGTGAAGATCCATGCCCACACAATATTGCCCGCCACGCCCCAGCGCACGGCCGAGGTCTTGCGCGCGGCGCCCACGCCGACGATGGCGCCGGTGATCGTGTGCGTCGTCGACACCGGAATGCCGAACGCGCTCGACAGCAGCAGCGTCACCGCGCCGCCGGTTTCGGCGCAGAAACCGCCGACCGGCTTGAGCTTGGTGATCTTCTGGCCCATGGTCTTGACGATGCGCCAGCCGCCGAACAGCGTGCCGAACGCGATCGCCGCGTAGCACGAAATGATCACCCAGGCCGGTGGATACTCGGCCGTCGCGCTCGTGTAACCGGCGGCGATCAGGAGCATCCAGATGATACCCATCGTCTTTTGCGCGTCGTTGCCGCCGTGGCCCAGCGAATAGGCCGCGGCCGACACCAGCTGCAGTTTACGGAACAGGTTATCGACTTTTCTGGGCGTGGACTTCACGAAGATCCAGGCCACCATCAGCATGATGATCGAGCCCAGCACAAAGCCCAGCAGCGGTGCGACGACGATGAACGCCACGGTCTTGATGAGGCCACCCGAGATCAGCGAGCCGGTGCCCGCCTTGGCCACGGCCGCGCCCACCAGGCCGCCGATCAATGCGTGCGACGACGACGAGGGAATGCCGTAATACCAGGTGATGACGTTCCACGCGATCGCCCCGACCAGGGCGCCGAAGATCACGTAGTGGTCGACCACGTGCGGATCGATCGTGCCCTTGCCGATGGTTTGGGCGACCTTCATGTTGACCACGAAGATCGCGATGAAGTTGAAGAATGCTGCCATTGCGACGGCGTGCTGGGGTTTCAGGACCCCGGTCGAGACCACGGTGGCAATCGAGTTTGCCGAATCGTGAAAACCGTTCATGAAGTCGAATACCAGTGCCAGGAGCACGAGCATTCCCAGCACGTAGATGCTGATGTTGAGATTATCCATGGTTATGCAGGTCTGCGACGCTTACGCGTTTTCGACGATGATGCCTTCGATGATGTTGGCCACGTCTTCGCAGCGATCGGTGACGGTCTCGAGGATCTCGTAGATGGCCTTCATCTTGATCAGGTTGCGCACGTCCGGCTCGTCGCGGAACAGCTTGGACATCGCGGCGCGCATCACGTGGTCGGCGTCCGATTCCAGGCGGTCGATCTCTTCGCACAGTGCGACGATCTTGGCGGCGTTGTCCATATTGTGCAGCAGCGAGACGGCTTCCTGCACCTTCAGGCAGCAGGCCAGGCACAGCTCGGCCAGGCGTTTGGCTTCCGGCGTCACGGCTTGCAGGTCGTACAGCGAAATCGTCTGGGCTGCGTCTTCCATCATGTCCAGGATGTCGTCCATGCGCGTGATCAGCTTGTGGATGTCGTCGCGGTCGATCGGCGTGATGAAGCTCTTGTGCAGCAGGTCGACCGTGGCATAGGTGATCTTGTCAGCCTGCTTTTCGATCGTCTCGATCGCATGGGTACGGGTTTCGAGGTCGTCGAAGTTGGTCATCAGGCTGACCATTTCCTGCGCTCCCGTCACGCACAAGGCGGCGTGCTGATTGAAAAGATCGAAAAACTTGCCCTCGGTGGGCATGAAACGTCCAAACATAGATTCTCCGTATTGACTCTCTGGGATTACGCGGTCGCGCCGCGAATGCGGCCACGCGTAAAGGCGGCCATTAAAACATCAATGGCCGCCTCGGTGTTACTACAAATGGTTATTTAGTCACCTTGGTACACAGACAGGTTGCCGCTGTAGTTGCCGAACTTGGTGTACTGGCCGATCCAGGTCAGGCGAATGGCGCCGATCGGACCGTTACGCTGCTTGCCGATGATGATCTCGGCCGTGCCCTTGTCGGGCGAATCGGGGTTATAGACCTCGTCGCGGTACAGGAAGATGATGACGTCGGCATCCTGCTCGATTGCGCCGGATTCGCGCAAGTCGGACATCACGGGGCGTTTGTTCGGCCGTTGCTCCAGCGAGCGGTTCAGCTGCGACAGCGCCACCACCGGGCACTGCAGCTCTTTGGCCAGGCCCTTGAGCGAACGTGAAATTTCCGAGATTTCAGCGGTACGGTTGTCACCCGGCTGGCTACCCTGCATCAGCTGCAGGTAGTCGACGATGATCAGGCCGAGCTTGCCGCACTGGCGCGCCAGGCGCCGCGCGCGTGCGCGCATCTCGATCGGGTTCAGTGCCGGGGTTTCGTCGATGTACAACTGGGCGTCGTTCATCTTCTGGATGGCGTGCGTCAGGCGCGGCCAATCCTCGTCGTTCAGGCGGCCCGTACGCAGGCGGTGCTGGTCGAGCTGGCCGACCGAGCCCAGCATACGCATCGCCAGCTGGGTGCCGCCCATCTCCATCGAGAAGATCGCGACCGGCAGGCCAGCTTCAATTGCGACGTTCTCGCCGATATTGACCGAGAACGCAGTCTTGCCCATCGACGGACGACCGGCGACGATGACGAGGTCACCCGGCTGCAGGCCCGACGTCATGCGGTCGAGGTCGATGAAGCCGGTCGGCACGCCGGTGATTTCACCCTGGTTTTCGCGGCTGTAGAGCTCGTCGATGCGCTCGACGACCTGTGTGAGCAGCGGCTGGATCGGATTCCAGCCCTGCTGGCCGCGCGAGCCGGATTCGGCGATGGCAAAGATCTTGGACTCGGCTTCGTCGAGCATCTGCTTGACTTCCTTGCCCTGCGGGTTGAACGCATTGCCCGAGATTTCATCGGCCACCGTGATCAGCTTGCGCAGGATGCCGCGGTCGCGCACGATCTCGGCGTAGCGCCGGATATTCGCGGCAGACGGCGTGTTCTGCGCCATCGCGTTCAGGTATTGCAGGCCGCCCACGTCATCGGCCTTGCCGAGCTGGTTGCAGGCTTCGTAGACGGTGATCACGTCGGCCGGCTTGCCGCCGTTGATCAGGCGCACCATCTGTTCGAAGATGATGCGATGGTCGTAGCGGTAGAAGTCTTCCGCGTTCATGAAGTCGGCGATACGGTCCCACGCGGCGTTATCGCGCAGCAGGCCGCCAATGACGGATTGCTCGGCTTCGATGGAGTGCGGGGGGATGCGCAGGGCGTCGAGTTGCGGATCTGGAGGTGCTGCATTCATGGGCGGGATTATACCTTTTCCGGTCCTGCGACTGGCAATAATGGAAAGCCAAAAAGCAAAAAAGCCGGGCGAACCCGGCTTTTTCAGAACTGCGTGCTCAGCACATGTACAGCGTGTGCTTAGGCAGCTTCGCCCACAACGGCGACGGTGATTTCCGACACGACGTCGGTGTGCAGAGCGACTGCAACCGGGAATTCGCCGGTGGTTTTCAGCGGGCCGGTCGGCAGGCGCACTTGCGACTTCTCGACAGCGAAACCTTGCTTGGTCAGCGCTTCGGCGATGTCGAAGTTGGTGACCGAACCGAACAGACGGCCATCAACGCCGGCTTTCTGGCCGATGGTGACGGTCATGCCGCTCAGCTTGTCGCCTTCAGCCTGGGCAGCCGACAGCTTTTCAGCTGCTGCTTTTTCCAGTTCAGCGCGCTTGGCTTCGAACTCGGCGACGGCGCCGGCGGTAGCGCGGCGGGCCATCTTTTGTGGGATCAGGAAGTTACGTGCGTAACCGTCCTTGACCTTGACGACGTCGCCCAGGTTGCCGACGTTGACTACTTTTTCCAACAGAATGATTTGCATAGTGATCTCCAGATGTCTGACTGTCGTGACCGACGATTAACCGTGGTGCAGGTCGGTGTACGGCAGCAGCGCAAGGTAGCGTGCGCGCTTGATCGCGGTGTCGACCTGACGCTGGTAGTGCGCCTTGGTGCCGGTCAGACGTGCTGGCATGATCTTGCCGTTTTCCTGGACGAAGTCCTTCAGGGTGTCGACGTCCTTGTAGTCCACCTGCTCAACGCCAGCGGCGGTGAAGCGGCAGAATTTCTTGCGCTTGAACAGCGGGTTTTGCTGTTTGCGCTTCTCTTTGAGTTTCGCTTTGTTTTTGTCGAACTTTTTACCGAATGCCATTTGAGGCTCCTGTATCTAAATTGCCGGGTTAAGCGGCACTGAAATCAATGATGTGAAACACCAGGGCTTTGCTGTTGCGATTTTTCCGTGCAAGAAATCCGTTGAACCTGTAGCTGGCGCCCAATTCGGCGCTGGCAAACCTGCCCGAAATCTCACCCGCGGCGAACGCAGGGACTTCGAACACGACCGACCTCTCGACTCCGGCCTCTTCCTGCTGCGATTCGTGCATCAGGACGGCTGAAACGATTGGCACACCGGCCGGGGTGTAACGCAGTACGTCGCGCTCGGCGATGGTCGCCATGAGCTGGAGGTGATTTGCGCTGTGCACCCGGTATTACTGGTTACTACGAATAACTGGGAAAAACTTAAGCAGCAGCAGGCGCTGGCGCAGCGGCTGGAGCGGCTGCTGGCGCAGCGGCTTCGGCACGGTGGCTCTTGGCTGCGTCTTCGCGCTGTACCGATTTCATCATCGGCGACGGTGCGGTTTCAGCTTTTTTCAGCTTGACGGTCAGGTGACGCAGAACCGCATCATTGAACTTGAATGCAGTTTCCAGCTCGACCAGGGTCTCGTTGTCGCATTCGATGTTCAGGCAGATGTAGTGTGCTTTTGGCAGCTTCTGGATCTGGTATGCCATCTGGCGGCGGCCCCAGTCTTCAACGCGATGGATGTTACCGCCGCGGCTGGTCACCGTGGTCTTGTAACGCTCGATCATCGCCGGGACTTGTTCGCTCTGGTCCGGATGGACGATAAACACGATTTCATAATGACGCATGCATTACTCCTTGAGGACGTTTAACAAATGCCCACCTCGGCGTCAAGACGAGTGTGGGAAGGGAAAGCCGGCAATTATAACCTGGATGTCGTTGACTTGGAAAGCCCCAATGCGGCATCGCAGGCGCGATCTGCCTTCTTTACGGCAGATCTGACTCGACAATTCCAGTGTTTTGACGCCTTATTGCATGCTGAATCGCGATTTTCGCGATATTTTTTGCGTTTCCCCTTGCGCGCGGCAGAATACTGTACAAAAATACAGGTTACACACATAACCGGTTGCTGTAACACATTTATGCTAAAGCTCACTGCACGGCAAGAACAGATCCTGAACCTGATCAAGGAAGCGATCGAGAACACCGGTTTCCCTCCGACCCGGGCTGAAATCGCTTCCGAATTGGGTTTCCGCTCGGCCAATGCGGCTGAAGAACATCTGCAAGCACTGGCGCGCAAGGGCGCCATCGAAATTTCGCCGGGCACGTCGCGCGGCATTCGCCTGATCGGCGCAAGCGTCGAGGCGATTCCGATGCCGCCACCGTCATTCATGTCGCTGCCGCTGGTCGGGCGCGTCGCGGCGGGCAATCCGATCCTGGCGCAGGAACACGTCGAAGCCACCTACAACGTCGACGCAGCCATGTTCGCGGCGCGGCCCGATTTTCTGCTGAAGGTCAAAGGCTGGTCTATGCGCGACGCTGGCATCATGGATGGCGACTTTTTGGCGGTCAAGAAAATCGACAGCGCCAAGAACGGGCAGATCGTCGTCGCGCGTCTGGGCGACGAAGTCACGGTCAAGCGTTATCGCAAGACGGGCGACCTGGTCGAACTGCTGCCAGAGAACCCCGACTTCAACATCATTGCCGTCTCGCCGGATGAAGAGTTTGCACTCGAAGGCCTGGCTGTCGGCCTGATGCGTAGCTGGAACTGATGTAATGGTGCCGGCTTTCCTGCCGGCGCCTGTTTTACCCTGCCCTGCCCTGTCCTGCCTACCCCTTAATTTGACGCCTTCTTCACCACCGCATTGTGCTGGTTGATGAACGCCTCGGTCGCACTGCGCCACGCCGCAAAATCTGCCAGGATCATCTTTGAACTGACCTTCGCGCCTTCCGCGATGTTCTGCCGCACCTGTTCCAGGTAGGCTGCCGACGCGTCCGCTTCCTGCTTGTTCATCAGCTTGGCGATGTCGGCCGGGATCTTCTTCGTCAATGGCGACTGCGCGTTCAGGTTCGTCACCATCTTGTTGTAGCAATCCTGCCAGCCCGTCACCAGCTTGTTGACGCGATCGATCTCGTCATTCACTTTCGACACCGCCGGAATGCGCGGCGACGGGCAGCGGTATTCGCCCGACTGCAGCTCGGCGCCATCATAGCCCTTGATCCAGTAATCGATCTCGGCGCGCTTCGCAATGCGCTGCTCCATCACGACCAGCGATTGGGCCGCGACTTTGTTGCCCTTGGCCGCCGACTTCTCGAACAATGCCTTGGCCGCCGCCTCGTCGACGGTGCCCGCTTCGCCATACCAGTACATCTGGCCCAGCTGCTGCTGTGCTTGCGGATTGCCGGCGTTGGCCAGCTTGGTATACAGCTTGAGCGCACCGGCGTAATCCTTCTTTTCGAACAGCGCGTTGGCGTCTTCCAGCTCGCCCGCATAGGCAGTGCTGGCGATGCTCAGGGACAAGGACAGGGAGAGGCAGAGCAGGAAACGTTTCATGGGCATCCGGAAAATGACAAGCTGACGGTGAGGCATCATAGCCCCCTTTTACAGCGCGACTCAACCGTAAAAATGACAAGGCCGGCATCGCGCCGGCCTTCTTTGCATGGCTTTACGCCACGCGGTAACGCCTCGCGGTAACGCCGCGCGGTAACGCCGCGCGGTACGCTGTGCCTACGCGTCCAGCGCCTGGCGGAAGTCTTCGACCAGATCGTCAGTGTCCTCGATGCCCACCGACACACGGATCAGCGACTCGGCGATGCCCATGCTGGCGCGGCGCTCGGCGCCCATTTCGAAGAAGATCGTGTGCGCCACCGGGATGACCAGCGTGCGGTTATCACCCAGATTCGAGGCAGGAATCGCCAGTTGCAGGCGATTGAGATAATCGAACGGATCGATGGACTCGTGCAGTTCGAAGCTGAGCAGCGAACCACCGGCGCGAAACAGCGACGTGACGATACCGTGCTGCGGATGCGACGCCAGGCCCGGATAGTGAACCTTCGCGACGCGCTCGTCCGCCTCGAGCATCGTGGCCAGCGCCAGTGCATTGGCGCAGGTGCGGGTCATGCGCAGCGCCAGTGTTTCAGCGCCAACGGCGATGTGATGCGCTGCTTCCGGCCCGAGCGACGCGCCGAAGTCGCGCAGCGCTTTCGCGCGCAGCTGCGCCATGCCCTGGGCGTGCGCCGGCTGCTTGCGGAAATTCGGTGCGATGTTCGGATACGCGCTCCAGTCGAACAGACCGGTATCGGTCAGCGCGCCGCCCAGCGCAATGCCGTGCCCGCCAATCGACTTGGTCAGCGAATTGACGACCAGCCCGGCGCCCACGCTTTTCGGGCGGAACAGCCATGGTGAGGTCATCGTGTTGTCGACCACGTACAGGATACCCCGCGCACGGCACAGCTCACCGATACGGGCCAGGTCCGCCACTTGCGTGCGCGGATTGGCGATCGTCTCGACGAATACCATGCGCGTGTTCGGGGTCAACGCTGCTTCGACCTGCGCCACGTCGGTCGCATCGACAAAAGCAACATCGACGCCCTGCCCCGCCACCGTCTGCCACAGGCTGTTGGTATTGCCAAACAGGAAGCTCGAGGAAACGATGGCGTCGCCTGCCTTGAGCAGCGCCTGGAACAGTGCGCCGATGGCGGCCATACCGGTGCCGAAGCACAGCGTGGCGATGCCATCTTCCATCTTGCTGACCTTGTCCTCGAGCGCGCTGACCGTCGGATTACCCTGGCGACCATAACGGAAGCCAGGCTCCTTGCCCTGGAACACGGACGCCAGCTGACGCGCGTCCGTATAGCCGAACGCGACCGACGTGTGGATCGGCTTGTGCAGCGAACCGTGCTCGATCGGCTTGTGCCGGTCGTTGTGCAGGATCGTCGTGGTAAAACCGTAGGATTTTTTCTCGCTCATGCTTACTCGGCGGCGACAGCAGGGTTCAGATTCAGTTGGGTACGGACCTGGTCTTCATCCTTGGCAGCAGGATTGTGACGCGCGGTTTCCTGGCGATCGAGGTATTCCGGGGTCACGTCGCCCGTCACGTAGATACCATCGAAGCACGACGCCTCGAAGTTTTTCAGTGCCGGATTGACGTCCGAAATCGAACGCTTGAGGGCGTCGATGTCCTGATAAATCACGCGGTCGGCCGTGATCTCGCGGCAGACTTCTTCGGTCGTGCGGCCGTAGGCGATCAGCTCGTCACGGGTAGGCATGTCGATGCCGTACACGTTCGGGTACAGCACCGGTGGCGCGGCCGAGGCGAAGTACACCTTGCGCGCGCCGGCTTCACGGGCCATCTGCACAATTTCGCGGCTGGTGGTGCCGCGCACGATCGAATCGTCGACCAGCAGCACGTTCTTGTCCTTGAATTCGGAAATGATCGCGTTGAGCTTCTGGCGCACCGATTTCTTGCGCATGCCCTGGCCCGGCATGATGAAGGTGCGGCCAATGTAGCGGTTCTTGATGAAGCCTTCGCGGTATTCCACGCCGAGTTTTAACGCCAGCTGGATGGCAGCCGGACGCGACGAATCGGGAATCGGCATGACGACGTCGATGTCTTCGACCGGGATTTCACTGAGCACCTTGTCGGCCAGGTATTCACCCATGCGCAGGCGCGTGGCGTAGACCGAGGCGCCGTCGATCACCGAGTCCGGACGGGCCAGGTAGACGAATTCGAACGCGCATGGATTGAGCGATGGATTTTCGGCGCATTGGCGCTCGGACAGCTTGCCGTCGTTGGTGATGAAGACCGCTTCGCCCGGCGCGATGTCGCGCACGAAGCGGAAGCCCAGGCCTTCGAGGGCGACCGACTCGCTGGCCACCAGGTATTCGTTGCCGTTTTCGGTTTCGTTCACGCCCAGGCACAGTGGACGGATGCCGAACGGATCGCGGAAGGCCAGCATGCCATGGCCGGCGATCTGTGCAACGACAGCGTAGGCGCCACGCACGCGGCGGTGCACGACAGCGACCGCTTTGAAGATCGCGTCGGCGTCGAGCGAGAAGCCATCGGCCGCTTCCTGGATTTCGTGGGCCAGCACGTTGAGCAGCACCTCGGAATCGGAATCGGTGTTGATGTGGCGGCGGTCGTTGCGGAACAGTTCATCCCTGAGCTGGGCCTGGTTGGTCAGATTGCCGTTGTGCGCCAGCGTGATGCCGAACGGCGCGTTGACGTAGAACGGCTGTGCCTCTTCTTCGCTCGACGAACCTGCGGTCGGGTAACGGCAGTGACCGATCCCGGTGTTGCCTTGCAGCGAACGCATATTCCGGGTACGGAAAACGTCACGTACCAGGCCGTTGGCCTTGAACATCGAGAACATGCTGCTGTGATTGGTCGCAATGCCCGCAGCGTCCTGGCCGCGGTGCTGCAGCAGCAGCAATGCATCGTACAGAAGCTGGTTGACGGGAGAGTTCGAAACGACGCCGACGATGCCACACATGAGGTGCTCCTAAAAGCTTGGGTGCAAAATGACAGAAAACTGCGAAAACAACGTGTACTGGTCTGGTAATACTGGTTCAGTAATTAATATGCTGCGCGAAGGCAGCGGGCAAGAATGGTTTGACGGTGCGCGCGCCGGTTTCGGCAATGGGTGACAACAGCGCCTCGCGCCAGAATGCCTGCTGCGGAATCGCCGTCATCCCGCACAATATGACGCCGGCCAGCACGATCACAATGCCCCGTGCCAGGCCGAACAGGCCGCCCAAGCCCCGATCCGCCAGCGACAGGCCGGTGGCGGCAACCACCGCACCGATCGCCATCGACAGCAGGCCCATCAGAATTCGTACGCCCAGGAACAGCACGATGAAGGCGGCCATCAGGCGCGCCGACCCGCCCGGAATGACCTCGGGCAGCAAGGGCGCGAGCTGGGCGCCGTAGACATTGGCCACCACGAAGGCGACGACCCAGCCCACCAGCGACAGGATTTCCTTCACCAGGCCGCGCAGCGTGCTGATCACGACGGAGGCGATCAGCACGAACAGCACCAGGTAATCGAACATCGTCACGGGGCAGCAAGGATCAGAGTGGCACCATCGAGCCGGACAGACCGATGCCGCTCAGTTTGGCGCGCACTTTTTCTGCTTCTTCCTTGCTGAACGGGCCGACCCGCACGCGGATCAGTTCGCCAGACTTCTGGGTGAACGAGGCAACGCCGGCAGCGCGCAGGCGGCTTTGCAGCTCGGTGACTTTTTCCTGGCTGGCGAGTGCGGCAACCTGCACCACGAAGCGCGGCGCCGGGCCTTCGGCCTTGACCGTTTTCGGCTCGGGCTTGTCGGCCGGCTTGTCTTCGAGGATCGCGATGGCGCGGGCGGCGTCGTCCGGACGGGCCGGCTTGGCGACGTGCTCGGCTTTCGGATGCGACTCGGCGGCTTTCTCGGCGACCTTGACCGGCTTTTTCTCGGGCTCGGGCTTTTTTTCGGGTTCTAGCTTGCGCTCGGCCTTGACGGGTTCAGGCTTCGTCACCGGCTTGGCTTCGGGTTCGGCCTTTGGCTTGGCTTCAGGCTTTGGCTTCACGGTCTCGACTGGCTTGGCGGTGTCGACCGGCTTGGCTGGCTCGAGCATGCGCATCGGCGGCACCTCGCTGGCCACTGGCGCTGCGGCCACGGCGACCGGTGGCGTGCGCGTACCGGCAGGCGGCGCCGGGACCGGCTCGATGATCTCTTCGTCGCTGTCGACGCTGGCCGTCGGCGCGACCTGCTCGGACGGCACCGGCAGCGGCGCAGCCTTGTCTTTGTCAGGGATGTGGATGGCGATGTCGGTGGCCAGCGGCTTGGGCTCGGAATCGAGCAGCATTGGCAGGGCCACGACGGCGGCCAGGACCAGCGCGATGGCGCCGACCAGGCGGCGGCGCGCGCGTTTTTTCTCGGGCAGGATCGGATCGCCACGGCTCGAGCGGCGACCGCCCTCACCGGCCGAGCTGGCGCGCTTGGAGCGTGCGCGCTCGGTGTAGGCGGCCTCGTCGTCCTTGACGAAGTGACCGCTGTCGCGAACAGTTTCTTGCTTGTTTTTAGTGCCGAACGAGAACAAGCCCATGCGATTGAGGTATCAGTGTAGTGAGGATTTACGGGCCGCCATCACGCCGGCAACCGTGTAGAACGAACCAAAGACCACAATTCTATCATTCTCCTCAACCCGGCTCAGTGCATTCGCGTAAGCGTCGGCGGGCGAATCGAAGGCAGTCACCGAAAAATCGCCCGCTTTCGCGCCCGCAGGCTTCAATTCAGCGATCTTCTCGGCCAGCGCCGCAGGGTCGGCCGAGCGCGGCGAATCGAGGCGCGTGACGCACCAGTGATCGATCACCGAGGCCATCGGCGCGATGACGGCGTCGATGTCCTTGTCGTCCATGATGCCGAACACCGCGTAGGTGAAGCGGTGAAAACCCATATTGCCGAGGTTTTGCGCGAGCGTCGCCGCGGCGTGCGGATTGTGGGCAACGTCCAGCACCTGGGTCGGCCGGCCGGCCAGCACCTGGAAGCGGCCCGGCAGCTCGACCATTGCGAGGCCGGCGCGGGTTTCCTGGGCGCCGCACGGCAAGGTCATGCGCAGCGCCTCGAGCGCAGCCAGCGCTGCCGACGCATTGAGCAACTGGTTGGCGCCACGCAGGGCCGGATAGGCCAGCGAGTTGCGGCGGCCAGTGCGACCGGCAAAGCTCCACTGCTGCTGGTCGCCCTGGTAGTTGAAATCGCGGCCGAGCAACCACAGGTCGGCGCCGATACTGGCCGCGTGGTCGATCAGCGACTGGGGCGGCACCGGGTCGCTGCAGATCGCAGTTTTGCCCGCGCGGAAGATGCCGGCTTTTTCGAAGCCGATTTTTTCGCGTGTGTCGCCCAAATAGGCCGTGTGGTCGATGTCGATGCTCGTTACGATCGACACGTCGGCATCGATCACGTTGACGGCATCGAGTCGCCCGCCCAGGCCGACTTCGAGGATGGCGACATCGATTTCACTCGTCGACAGCAGATGGGCGATGGCGAGCGTCGTGAATTCGAAGTACGTGAGGTCGGTATCCCCGCGCGCGGCTTCGACGGCGTTGAAGGCGGCGATCAAGACATCATCGGATGCCATCTCACCATTGATGCGGGCACGCTCGTTGAAGTCAAGAAAGTGCGGCTTGATGTAGAGACCGACGCGGTAGCCGGACTGCAGCAGGACCGACTCGAGCATCGCGCAGGTCGAGCCCTTGCCGTTGGTGCCAGCCACCATGATCACGGGGCATGAAAACGCCAGCTGCAGGCGTTCCTTGACGGCGCGGACGCGGTCCAGGCCCATGTCGATATGGGTTTCGGCATGACGCGATTCGAGCAGCGCCAGCCAGTCGGGCAAGGTAGTCGGAAGTGGGGACATGGTGCTCAGAAAAGAGGAATTCGGCGGGCGATACGGGGAATAAGAAAGGCGACCGTGGGGGATGCCATATGGCATGCCCGCGCCGGTCGCCCCTGGCGATCATGTTCGCGGGTTGCCCTCGCGGCGGCCTTCGGATCGATCAGGCCAGCACTTCGGTCGCCTGGTTTTGCAGCAGGGCCAGCAGGCGCGCAATTTCTTCACGCATCTTGCGGCGGTCGACGATCATGTCGACAGCGCCCTTCTGAACCAGGAACTCGGCGCGCTGGAAACCTTCCGGCAATTTCTCACGCACCGTGTTCTCGATGACGCGCGGGCCGGCAAAGCCGATCAGGGCCTTCGGCTCGGCGATGACGACGTCGCCCATGAAGGCGAACGAGGCCGAGACACCGCCCATCGTCGGGTCGGTCAGCACACTGATGAACGGCAGTTTCTTCTCGGACAGCTTGGTCAGCATCGCGGTGGTCTTGGCCATCTGCATCAGCGACAGCAAACCCTCTTGCATGCGCGCGCCGCCGGTGGCAGTAATGCAAATGAATGGCACCTTCTGCTCGAGCGCAATCTGCGCGCCGCGCACGAAACGCTCACCGACCACCGAGCCCATCGAGCCACCCATGAATTCGAATTCGAAGCAGGCCACAACGACCGGCAAGCTCATGATCGAACCACCCTGGACGATCAGCGCATCGGTCTCGCCGGTGGCTTCCATCGCAGCCTTGAGGCGGTCCGGATACTTCTTGCTGTCCTTGAACTTCAAGGTATCGACTGGCAAGGTCTCCTGGCCAATGTCGTAGCGACCGCCTTCATCGAGCAGCGCATCCAGACGCGCGCGGGCGCGGATGCGCATGTGATGCGAGCACTTCGGGCACACGTGCAGGTTGGACTCGATATCCGCCCGGTACAGCACCGACTCGCACGACGGGCACTTGACCCAGAGGCCCTCGGGCATGGTCTTGCGGTTAGCGGCATCGGAGCGCTGGATCCGAGGGGGCAGCAGTTTTTCCAACCAACTCATATTCTCTCCTTTGCGGCAAATCTTACAGTGGGGCGTAGTGTAGCCGCTCGGAGGCAGCTTGTCGAATCGTAGCAAGCCACCAATATTGCCAACAAGACATCTCCCATCACCTCGCAGCTGGACCCGTGGCGACCACCATCAAACAATGAGGGTCAGAGTCGAATTGTTTGACAACTTTCGATAATTTCCCAATAAATAGCACCGATCCTCGGCTGAATTCATGCCGCAACAGATCCTCTTTGCAATATCGGGGACAGAGTCACATGGATCAGCTAGATAATCAATTTCTCAACAATTAGGGTCAGAGTAGATTTATTGGGCAATTCCTCAAAGTTGTCAAACAATTCGACTCTGACCCTAATTTATTTACACGGCAATCTTGGGCAATTATTTTGCCGGCGATGCGATTTCGTTGACGGTGTATTCGATACCGCCGAGGCGGGCGGCGACAACGTTGTATATCCATGCGCTGAGCATTCCGGACAGGTACATGATGACGATATACGCAACGGTCACCATAACGACCATGCCAACACCTATGGACGGCATATCCAAGCCCGTCAGGAAGGCGAGGAGGACGATCGCCAGGATGGGCAGCGAGATCACGAAATAAATTGCCGCCAGCATTTTTCCACATTGAGCCACTGCAATATGCTTGACACGCTTTTTCATCGAACACTCCTTCAGGTTGACCTACGAAGAGATCAATTTACTGAAGGAAAATGAAAAAGCTTTATGCTTTCTCAACTGGCAAGATGGATGTGCCGATGCGACGGTAAAAAACCCATCGGCGATAAGCATCGCTGACCGGATATCCAAGGATTCATCGGGCAATCCCCAAAAGTTGTCAAACAATTCGACTCTGACCCTAATTGGATTGCAATAATCCACAGGTAATCGTAATGAGGGTCAGAGTCGAATTAAGTGACAACATTTTCCAGAGAAATTGCTCAATAATTCGACTCTGACCCTAATTAGATTTGCGCTGGCGGGTTAGCGCGCGTCGAGGGCGGTGCGGATCGTGGCGGTGAAGGTGCGGACGGCGTCGACGGCCTGGTCTGGCGGGCTGTTTTCGATTTCCTGGATGATGCGGCTGCCGATCACGACGGCGTCGGCCACTTCGGCGACGGCTCTCGCCGTGGCGCCGTCGCGGATGCCGAAGCCTACGCCGATCGGCAGCTTGACGTGTTCGCGGATCGCGGCCACGCGGCGGGCGACGTCGGCGGTGTCGATGGTCCCGGCGCCCGTCACGCCTTTCAGCGAGACGTAATAGCTGAAGCCGCCACCGTACTGGGCCACTTGCTTGACGCGCTCCGTGGTCGACGTCGGCGCGAGCAGGAAGATCAGATCCAGGCCGTTGTCGCGCATCTCGGTTGCGAACGCGGCGCATTCTTCGGGCGGGTAGTCGACAACGATGGCGCCGTCAGCGCCCGCTTCTTTTGCGCAGCGAATGAATTCGGTCTGGCCGATACGCTCGATCGGGTTGGCGTAACCCATCAGGACGACCGGGGTATCGGGGTCATTCTTGCGGAATTCGCGCACGAAGCCGAACACGTCTTTCAGGCCGACATTGAATTTCAATGCGCGTTCGCAGGCGCGCTGAATGACCGGGCCTTCGGCCATCGGGTCCGAAAATGGCACGCCCAGTTCGAGGACGTTGGCGCCGCCCTCCACCAGTGCGTGCATCAGCGGGACGGTCAGTTCGGGGCCCGGGTCACCCGCGGTGATGAAGGTGACGAGCGCGGTCTTGTTGTCCGCTTTAAGTGCGGTAAAAGTCTGTTCGATGCGGGACATGCTGGGTTCCTCTGGTAATCGGAAAAGGCGAATGCCCCGGCTGACCGGGGCACGATGGCATGGTTGATGCCGGCATCAGCCGAAATCAAGCCCCATCCGCTGCGCCACCGTGTGCATGTCCTTGTCGCCGCGGCCCGACAGGTTGACCAGGATGATCTGGTCCTTCGGCAGCGTCGCCGCCAGCTTCACCGCGTACGCGATCGCGTGCGACGATTCCAGTGCCGGGATGATGCCCTCGATGCGGCAGCAATCGTGGAAGGCCTGCAGCGCTTCGTCGTCCGTGATCGACACGTACTCGGCGCGCAGCGTGTCCTTCAGCCACGCGTGCTCCGGCCCGACGCCCGGATAATCCAGACCCGCCGACACCGAATGCGTCTCGATGATCTGCCCGTTCTCGTCCTGCAGCAGATAGGTGCGGTTACCGTGCAACACACCTGGCAGGCCGGAGGTCAGCGAGGCCGAGTGCTTGCCCGAATCCAGGCCCTCCCCCGCCGCTTCGACGCCCACCAGCTTGACGCCAGGCTCGCCGATATACGGATAGAAGATACCCATCGCGTTCGAGCCGCCGCCGATACAGGCGACGACGTAGTCGGGCTGACGCCCCGTCATCGCAGGCATCTGCACGCGGCACTCTTCGCCGATCACCGCCTGAAAGTCGCGCACCATCATCGGGTACGGGTGCGGGCCGGCCACGGTGCCGATGATGTAGAACGTGTTTTCGATGTTCGTGACCCAGTCGCGCATCGCCTCGTTGAGCGCATCCTTGAGCGTCTTCGAGCCTGATTCCACCGGCACCACGGTCGCGCCCAGGAGCTTCATGCGGTACACGTTCTGGGCCTGGCGCTTGACGTCTTCGCTGCCCATGTAGATCACGCATTCCAGGCCGAAGCGCGCGCAGATGGTGGCCGTGGCCACGCCGTGCTGGCCGGCGCCGGTTTCGGCGATGATGCGCGGCTTGCCCATGCGCCGCGCCAGCAGCGCCTGGCCGATCACGTTGTTGATCTTGTGCGCGCCGGTGTGGTTCAGGTCTTCACGCTTGAGGTAGACCTGCGCGCCGCCGGCCATCTCGGACCAGCGCCGCGCGTGATACACGGGCGACGGGCGGCCGACGAAGTGGGCCAGCTCGTAGCGGTATTCTTCGAGAAATTCAGGGTCTTGCGCGTACTTTGCGTAGGCTTCGCTCAGCTCGGCCAGCGCGTGCGTCAGCGTCTCGGCGACGAACGAGCCGCCGTAGGGGCCAAAGTGCCCCTGCGCGTTTGGCAGCGCGTAATCAGGGGTCTTGAACAGCGGCGCCGCGTTAGGCGCTGCCTTGAAGGGGATGTTCTGCATGGTATGTCTCGCTATGAATAGTGGCATCGGCTGCCCGCACTGCCGCGACAAACGCGGCCATCTTGCGGGCGTCCTTGATACCCTTTGCGGCTTCGACACCACTGCTGATGTCGACGGCAAAAGGCCGAACGCGTACGACACCGTCAGTGGTGTTGTGTACGTTCAAGCCACCACTCAAAACGACCCGAGGCGCGAGCTCTTTTGGGATGAGAGACCAATCGAAGACCTTTCCTGCGCCGCCATAAGCGTCCACGTACGTGTCAAGCAGAAGGCTTGAAAACCATGGACTGGCGGTGCGGTATGCAAGCTCACATTCTAGCAGCGTGCCAGGGATCGTGTCAGGCTTGACCCGAAACGCGCGCATGAACGGGCGCTGGACGGCCGCTGCAATCGCTGCGCACTGCTCGACCGTCTCATCGCCATGGAACTGGATCAGCGCGAGCGGCATCGCTGCCGCGACTTCCTGCACCTCGGCCAGTGTGGGATTGACGAACAGCGCGACGCCGCTGACGAATGGCGGCAGGCCTGCGCACAAGGCGCCTGCGCGCGCTGGCGTCACGTAGCGTGGGCTCTTCGGATAGAACACGAAGCCCAACGCATCGGCGCCCGCCGCGACAGCGGCACTCAGGTCTTCTTCGCGGGTGATGCCGCAGATTTTGATACGGGTACGGTGCATGGAAATCCTTACAACCAGGGCAGCGGCGCGACCGCTTCCTGCGGCAGCTTCCAGCTTGGATCGTACTCGATCTTCGCGAAATACAGGCCGTCGGGCATGAAGGTCGGCGCGGCGACGTCGCGCGAGCGGCTCTCGAGCACCTCGTGCATCCAGTCCGGCTCTTGCCGTCCCAGCCCGACATACACGAGCGAGCCGACGATATTGCGCACCATGTGATGCAGGAAGGCGCTGGCGCGCAGCGTGAAGACGATGATGTCGCCATGACGCTCGATGCGCACTTCGTGCATGTCCTTGACCGGGGTCTTGGCCTGGCAGCTCGAGGCGCGAAACGCCGAGAAGTCGTGCGTGCCGATCAGATGGCGCGCGGCGTCGACCATGCGCTCGACATCGAGCGGCCGGAACATCCAGCCCGCGCGATTCGACAGCAGCGCCGATGGCGTCGGATGGTTGTACAGCACGTAGTGGTAGGTGCGCGAGCGGGCCGAAAAGCGGGCGTGGAATTCCAGCCCGTCTTCGCCCAGTGGCACCTCTTTGGCCCAGCGCACGACGATGGAATCGGGCAGGAAGGTATTCACGCCGCGCACCCAGGCTTGTGTCGGGCGCACCAGGTCCGTATCGAAATGGACCACCTGCTCGATCGCGTGCACGCCGGTATCGGTGCGGCCGGCACAGGTGGTGGCCAGCGGCGTGCAGGCGAACTTCTCGAGCGCCATTTCAAGACGGTCCTGGACCGTATTGCGCTCCGGCTGTTTTTGGTAGCCGTTCCAACCGGTGCCGATGTACTGGACACCCAGAACAATCCGCGTCACGCCAGCAGCTCTCGCATCGCGCTGGCACGGCCAACCTGCTCGGTGCTGCCGCCCTTGATGACTTCATCGAGCAGTTCGCGTGCACCTTCCTTGTCGCCGATTTCCTGGTAGGCCACGGCCAGATCGAGCTTGGTTTCCATTTCCATGTGCTCGGGCGAGAGCGGCGCCGGGGCTGCAGCCGTGTCATCGACCGGATCGGTATCGAACACCGCTGGCGGCGGCGCATCGGCCGTGGCCGACGCCGGCAGATCCAGGTCGAAGTCGAGCGTGTCGAGCGAGTTGCGCTGCAGCGTCGGTTCATCGCTGACCGGCCGCGCCGACAATTCTTCGGGCGCCGGCACGGGCGCCGGAGTGTCCGGCAGGTCGAACATGTCGAACGGATCGTCCTGGCGCGCCGCAAAATCTTTCGGCTCGGCGCCGCCGGAAGCACGCGGCTCGGCCGGCAGGCCGAAGTCCATCGCGTCCAGGTCGAACAGCGGATCTTCGGACACATTCGCGTTCGACGTGCCGCGCACGGCAGGCAGCGGATCATTCACAGGCGCCGGTGTCGCTGGCGTGACCGGTGCGCCGAAATCCATCGAATCCAGATCGAACAGCGGATCGCTCGGCGCTGCCGTGGCAGCCGCCGGCTGCGCCGGGCTGGCCGGCAGCGACGGCAAGCCGTCGAAGTCCTTGGCAAGACCGGCCATGTCGACCGGCGTGGCTTGCACTTGCGGCTGCGGCGTCAGGTCGAGCGAGAAATCGTCGCGCAGGTCGGCCGGGGTGGCCGGGGTAGCAGCGGCGGCTTGTCCGGCAGGCGGCGCATCGAAGTCCATGTCGAATTCGAGGTCGTTGACGTCAGTCGACAGTGTCGACGCGGGCGTGGCCGCCGCTGCCGGCGGCAGCATGTCGAAGTCGAGGTCCGGCACGGCCGTCGCGTCCGGGTCGGGCCGGGTCGTGGCCGCCGGCGGCGGGGTCTCGTCGTGCGTAACCGGCTCGAAAGCCAGTCCACCCAGGTCGAAGTCGAGCGTGTTGTCGTCAGTGCGTGGCGCTGGCACCGGCTCGGCATGCGGCATTGCGGTGTGATCAGCATCGTCCTTCGACAGCGAGAACGCCGACGCAGCGGCGACAGCACCGGCAGCGGCTGCGCCAGCGACGACGCCCGCATTGGTGCCCGAATTGGTACCCGACATGGCGGAAGGCTCGTCAGCACGCAGCGCATCCTGGTATTGCTGCGACAGGATCGCCTGCTGGCTGCGTTCCTGCGCCGACGGCGTTTGCGCCGGTGCCGGCGCGGCGTTTGCGTACAGCGGGTTCTGCGGGTCGATCCCCAGGCCCAGCGCCGCAGCGTGCGCCCATTCGTCGCCCTGCCCCTGAGTGAGCACATGCAGCTCGCGCGCCTGCACCTCGAACGCGCGGGCGTCCTTGCGCGTGGCGTAGATCTCGAGCAGCTTCAGACGCACCGGATGACGGTCCGGGTGCGTGCGCAGCGCTTCCTTCAGGATTTCCTCGGCCTGCGCGTCGCGGCCGTAAGCGATGTACACGTCGGCTTCGGCGACTGGGTCGACTTCATTCGTATCGAGCTGGCTGGCCGATGGCGCGAAGCTCGAGTTGAAGACGCTGTTGTTGGTATCGACGCTCTGGCCGCCGCTTTCGGCGAACAGCGACTGGGCGCTGGCGCCCTGCCCACCCAGCACCGACGGTTCGGTCGGCACCGGCACCACCGGCTTCGCATTGCGTTTGCGGCGCTGCGCGATGCCGAACAGGATCAAGAGCAGCACCAGCAGCGCTGCGGCGATGTAGAGCATATTGTCCAGCAGGGTGTCGACCAGACCTTTCTCTGGTTCCGGCGCCGGCACCGGTTTTTTCAGGCGTGGATGCGTGACCGGCTTGGCCGGCGTCGCCACGACGGGGGCCGCTGCAGCCTGCTCGGCTTCTGCGCCAGCGCGGCTTGGCACCGTCATCAGGTTCTCGAGTTCGCCGACGTTCTTTTCGAGCTCCTTGACGCGTGCCTCGGCCTGTTCGAGTTCGCGCTGCTTGGCCAGCGTGTCCTCGACGCTGGCGGTGCCGGTCTGCGGCGTGCCGGCGGCGCCTGCGGTGGCCTTCGACAGGCGCAGCTTGTCCTGCGCCTCGTTGGCGGCGGTCGGCTGTTCTTCGACACGCGCCGTCACGCGCCCGGTTGCGCTCTGGCCGCCCTGCGGCGCGCTGCCGGGGGTACTGGCAGCCACCTGGCCGGCGAGCTTGTTGCGGTAGGCGTCAAAGTCCGCTGCATGCGCGACGACCACGCCGCGCGCTTCGCCCTGGCTCGCGCCACCACGCAGCGCATCGCTATCGGGCACGCTCAGGATCTGGCCCGACTTCAGGCGGTTCATGTTGTTACCGATGAAGGCCTCGGGGTTGGCGCGGTACAGCGCCACGAGCATCATGTCGAGCGAAATCTCGGCTGGCTTCACGCGGGTGGCGATGCCACTGAGCGTGTCGCCGCGACGCACACGGTAGGTGCCTTCGGCAGCTGCCGCGTCGCGCTGCGCAGCCTGGCGCTGGGCGCCTTCGCGTGCGGCAGCAATCCGGGCACGTTCGGCTGCGTCAAACGCCGGTACAGCAGATGAAGCGGCAGCAGCGGCAGGCGCTGTGGCCGCAGGCTGCGACGCGGCGCGCGGCGCCGGGCTGCCGGCCACCTGCGCCGGCTGCGTCGTGCGCAGTTCGGCCGGATCGAGCAGGAACGTGTACTCGCGCACAAGGCGCCCGTTATTCCAGGTCAGCTCGAGCAGCATGTCGACGAACGGTTCGTTCAGCGACTGGCTGGAATTGACGCGGATGATCTGGCGGCCACCGCGCTGCTCGACGGCGAAACGCAGCGACAGCAGCGCCGGATTGAAGTCGATGTTCGCGCTGCGGAAGGCTTCGGGCGTGGCCAGCTTGACGGCCATGCTGGCCGGGTCTTCGCCGGCGCTCGTCGTCAATTCGATCTCGGCGCGCAGTGGCTGGCCAAGTGCCGACAACACGGTCAATTTTCCAAGCCCGGCCGCGCTGGCGGCGGAAGTGACGAACACTGCACTGGCAATCGCCGCAGTGAGGGTTTTCAACGCAGGTGCCATGAGCTGAGATTGTTCCGAAAAATGCATAGTGAGCAGCGAGTAAGTTGGCCGAGGGAAAGACGGTTTCCCGGAGTCTCAACATAACATCATGCTCTAGGGCACGCAAGCGATGCGCACGTTTACAGCAGGGGGAACGGGGTGTTTTGTGGCCTGTGAGACATGCCTTTACGGGGTTCGATAACCACCAGACATGGTAGTTGCAATGAATGCAACCGGCGATGACGAACTGGAAATAACGGGCTGGCCGCGAGGCAGCCAGCCCAAGGTATTGCAACAGCGCAGGGGTTTAACGCTCCAGCACGATGCGCAGCATGCGGCGCAGCGGTTCGGCCGCGCCCCACAGCAACTGGTCGCCGACCGTGAACGCCGACAGGTAATCGTCACCCATCGACATCTTGCGCAGACGGCCCACCGGGATGGTCAGCCCGCCCGTGACGGCGGCCGGCGACAGGTCGCGCATCGATGCTTCGCGGTTGTTCGGCACAACCTTCGTCCACGCGTTGTGCGAGGCGATGATGTCGCTGATCTCGTCCAGCGGCACGTCCTTCGTCAGCTTGATCGTCAGTGCCTGCGAGTGGCAGCGCATCGCGCCGATACGCACGCACAGGCCATCGACGGGAATCGGTTTGGCGTCGAAGCCTGCACCGCGACCGAGGATCTTGTTGGTCTCGGCGCCGGCCTTCCACTCTTCTTTCGACTGGCCGTTGCCCAGGTCCTTGTCGATCCACGGGATCAGGTTGCCGGCCAGCGGCACGCCGAACTGCTTCGTTTCGTCGGCCGACAAACCATGCTGGGTGGCCAGCACGGTGCGGTCGATTTCCAGGATCGCCGATGCCGGGTTGTCCAGCAGCGGCTTGATCGCGCTGTTGATCGTGCCGAACTGCGTGAGCAGTTCGCGCATGTGCTGCGCGCCGCCGCCGGACGCCGCCTGGTAGGTCATCGACGTCATCCACTCGACCAGGCCGGCTTCGAACAGGCCGCCCAGGCCGATCAGCATGCACGAGACGGTGCAGTTGCCGCCGATGTAGTTTTTCACGCCGCGCGACAGCGCTGCGTCGATCACGGCGCGGTTGACCGGGTCGAGCACGATGACCGCGTCGTCGTTCATGCGTAGCGTGGATGCAGCGTCGATCCAGTAGCCGTTCCAGCCGGCCGCGCGCAGTTGCGGGAACACTTCGCTCGTGTAGTCGCCGCCCTGGCAGGAAATGATGATCTCGCATTTGGAGAGCTCGGCGATGTCGCTCGCGCTCTTCAGGGTGGTTTCATTCTTCGCCATCGCCGGCGCGGCGCCGCCTGGATTCGACGTCGTGAAGAACACCGGCTCGATGTGGTCGAAATCGCCCTCTTCCTGCATGCGCTGCATCAGGACCGAGCCAACCATGCCGCGCCAACCTACCAGACCAACTAATTTCATCGTCTTCTTTCAGTGTGATTACAGTGTTATCCGAGCGCCGCGACGACCGCGTTGCCCATCTCTTCGGTGCCCACGCGGGTGGACCCTGCTTCGTGAATATCCGGTGTACGCAGACCCTGTGCCAGCACGCGCTTGACGGCGTTGTCGATGCGGTCAGCCTGTTCCGTCAGGCCAAAGGTAAAGCGCAGCATCATCGCGGCCGACAGGATCGTCGCCAGCGGATTGGCCACGCCCTGCCCCGCGATGTCCGGCGCCGAACCGTGCGACGGCTCGTACAGGCCCTTGTTGTTCGCATCGAGCGAGGCCGATGGCAGCATGCCGATCGAGCCGGTCAGCATCGCCGCAGCGTCCGACAGGATATCGCCGAACATGTTGCCAGTCACGAGCACATCGAATTTTTTCGGCGCGCGCACCAGTTGCATGGCGGCGTTATCGACGTACATGTGATCGACTTCGACGCCAGCGTATTCCTTGTGCACGTCAGTGACGATGTCGCGCCAAAACTGGCCCGTTTCGAGGACGTTGGCCTTGTCGACGCTGGTCACGCGCTTGTCGCGTTTCAGCGCGGCCTGGAACGCCACGTGGGCGATGCGGCGGATTTCGCCTTCGGCGTAGCGCATCGTGTCGAAGCCTTCGCGCTGGCCCTTGAACGGGCCGTCCGGGCATTCGCGCACGCCGCGTGGCTTGCCGAAGTAGATGTCACCCGTCAGTTCGCGAATGATCAGGATATCCAGGCCCGACACGACTTCGGGCTTGAGGGTCGAGGCGCCGGCCAGTTCCGGGTACAGGATGGCCGGGCGCAGGTTGGCGAACAGGCCCAGTTCGCGGCGCAGGCCAAGGATCGCCTGCTCGGGGCGCAGCGCGCGCTCGAGCCCATCGTATTTGTAGTCACCCACGGCGCCGAACAGCACCGCGTCGGCATCCTTGGCCAGCTTGAGCGTGCTGTCGGGCAGCGGGTGGCCGTGCGCGGCGTAGCCGGCGCCGCCCACGTCTGCGGTGTCCATCTCGAAGCGCTCACCGAGCGCGCTCAAAACCTTGACCGCCTGGGCGGTGATCTCCGGGCCGATGCCGTCACCCGGCAGGATCGCAATCTTCATGCTCGTCTTTCTCGTCTTGGTTTCTTGTCTTGGCCCGCGATCAGATCGCGTTGGCCAGCCACGGCTGGGCCGCGAGATGGCGTTGTTCGAAGGCGCGGATGTCGTCCGCATGGCGCAGCGTCAGGCCGATGTCGTCCAGGCCATTGAGCAGGCAGTACTTGCGGAAGTCGTCGATGGCAAAGCCGAACGACAGGCTGCCGTCATGCGTGCCGATGCGCTGCTGTTCGAGGTCGATCGTCAGCTGGAAGCCCGGCTGGCGCTCGACCGCCTGGAACAGTGCCTCGACTTCGTCTTCGGTCAAAGCGATGGGCAAGAGGCCGATCTTGAAACAGTTGTTGAAGAAGATGTCGGCAAAGCTCGGCGCCACGACGGCGCGAAAACCGAATTGCTGCAGCGCCCACGGCGCGTGCTCGCGCGACGAGCCGCAGCCGAAGTTCTTGCGCGTCAGCAGGATCGATGCGCCCGCAAACTGCGGCTGGTTCAGCACGAAGTCGGGATTGAGCGGGCGGGCGCTGTTGTCCTGCCCCGGTTCGCCGTGGTCCAGGTAACGCCATTCGTCGAACAGGTTCGGGCCGAAGCCGGTGCGCCGGATCGATTTGAGGAACTGCTTGGGGATGATGGCGTCGGTGTCGACGTTGGCGCGGTCGAGCGGCGCCACCAGGCCTTCGTGTACGGTGAACTTATCCATCTTGTCGGCCTTATTTGCCGCCGGCGCCGGTCACGACCTGGCCGACTTTCGAGACATCGCGGCCGATGCCCGAGACGGTGTTGCAGCCGGCCAGCAGGATGGCGACGAGGGAGAGTGCGAGAGCTTTTTTCATGATGTCCTGAACGAGAAAATGGTCGTGGAAATGATCGCAATACGCCTTAACGCATCAGAGCGCGCGTACGTCGACAAAGTGCCCCGCAATCCCTGCGGCGGCGGCCATGGCCGGCGATACCAGGTGCGTACGGCCACCCTGGCCCTGGCGACCTTCGAAGTTGCGGTTCGACGTCGACGCGCAGCGCTCGCCCGGTTCCAGGCGGTCGGCGTTCATCGCCAGGCACATCGAGCAGCCCGGCTCGCGCCATTCGAAGCCGGCGGCCAGAAAGATCTGGTCGAGGCCTTCGCGCTCGGCCTGTTCCTTGACCAGGCCCGACCCCGGCACGACCATCGCCAGCTTGACGTTGGGCGCGCGCTGGCGGCCGCGCACGACATCGGCGGCGGCGCGCAGGTCTTCAATGCGCGAGTTGGTGCACGAACCGATGAACACCTTGTCGATCGCCACTTCGTCGATCGGCGTGCCCGCCGCCAGGTCCATGTAGACCAGCGCTTTTTCGATGGCGCCGCGGCGCACCGGATCGTGTTCGTCGAGCGGGTTCGGCACGCGGCCGTCGATCGCGATCACCATCTCGGGCGAGGTGCCCCAGGTGACCTGTGGCTGGATGTCGTGCGCATCGAGTTCGACGACCGTGTCGAACGCGGCGCCGTCGTCGCTGTGCAGCGTGCGCCAGTAGGCCACCGCTTGTTCCCACTGGTCGGCCGTGGGCGAGAGCGGCCGGTCCTTGACGTAGGCGATCGTGGTGTCGTCAACCGCCACCATGCCGGCGCGCGCGCCCGCTTCGATCGCCATATTACAGACCGTCATGCGGCCTTCCATCGACAGCGCGCGGATCGTGGAGCCACCGAACTCAATGGCGTAGCCGGTACCGCCGGCCGTGCCGATGCGGCCGATCACGGCCAGCACGATGTCCTTGGCGGTCACGCCCGGGCGCAGGTCGCCCTCGACCTTGACCAGCATCGCTTTGGATTTCTTGGCCAGCAGCGTTTGGGTGGCCAGCACGTGCTCGACTTCCGAGGTGCCGATGCCATGAGCCAGGCAACCGAAGGCGCCGTGGGTCGACGTGTGCGAGTCGCCGCAGACGACCGTCATGCCGGGCAGCGTGGCGCCCTGCTCCGGCCCGATCACGTGCACGATGCCCTGACGCAGGTCGTTCATATTGAAGTACGTGAGACCGAATGCCTTGGCATTGGCGTCGAGCGTTTCGACCTGCAGGCGTGAGGTGGGATCGGCGATCCCTTGCGCGCGGTCGGTGGTCGGCACGTTGTGGTCGGCCACGGCCAGCGTGCTCGATGTGCGCCATAGTCCGCGGCCCGCGTCGCGCAAGCCATCGAAGGCTTGTGGGCTGGTCACTTCGTGTACCAGGTGCCGGTCGATATACAGGACGGTGGTGCCATCGGCGTCGGCACGCACGACATGGGAATCCCAGAGTTTGTCGTAGAGCGTTTTTTGCATGGTCGGTCCATTGATGCGGTGTGAGGGCGGACAAGGGGTGCGCGCGGTCGCCGGGACAGGTACCCGGCAGCCGGGTTTTCGATTATGCCATAGTTGTGCTGTGGTGCACCATGCCAGGGCAGCGCATGTTTATGCCAAGGACCATAACATGTGGCAAATTAAGTTTGCAAGGGGTTTGCCATGCACAAATAAAAAAAGCCCGGATCAGTGACCCGGGCTTTTCCCTGCGCTTTTGCCGGCGCGCGGCATCGGCGTTGCTTTACGCTGCCAGGCGCACGCTGCTGCGGCAGCCGTCCATCAGGAACGACAGGCCCACGACCAGCACCAGCTCACCCTCGGCCGAACGCGCCGTGCCGGTGATGCCTTCGACTGACAATGCGGTCATCGGCTTGATCACCAGGTCGGCCGTACCATCGACCGCTTCCATCGCCAGGATGTACGGTTGTGGTGCGTTGATGACGATGCCGACCTTTTCGGAACCGGCCTCGTAGCCCAGCGCCAGCGCCAGCGAGCGCACCGGCAGCGGACGGCCCTGGTCTTTCAGCACCGGAGCGCCGCCGACACAGGCGAATTCGTCCGGCAGCTCGACGACGCGCTCGACGACGGCCATCGGCAGCGCCAGTTGCGCGCCCGACGTCGACACCAGCATCGTCGGCACGATCGACAGTTCGATCGGCAGGCGGATTGCAAAGCGCGTGCCCTTGCCCATCTGCGATTCGATGCGGATGGCGCCGCGGTTCTTCTCCACCGCCGTCTTGACCACGTCCATGCCCACGCCACGGCCGGAGACCGAGGAAGCGACTTCCTTGGTCGAGAAGCCCGGCAGGAACACCAGCTGGTAAGCGTCTTCGTCGCTCTGCGCGCCGTTCTCGCCGATCAGGCCCTTGTCCATGGCGATCTTGCGCAGGCGGGTCGGGTCCATGCCCTTGCCGTCATCCTGCAGCACGATCATGACGCTGTTGGCTTCCTGCCAGGCTTTCAGCAGGATGAAGGCCTTGGCCGGCTTGCCGTTGGCGACGCGGTCGGCAGGCGACTCGACACCGTGGTCCAGGGCATTACGCAGCATGTGCACCAGCGGATCGTACAGGCTGTCCACGACGACGCGGTCGACTTCGGTCTCGGCGCCTTCGATGGTCAGTTCGACGTCCTTGCCCAGGTCTTTCGCCAGCTCGCGCACGAGGCGCGGGAATTTCTGGAACAGGCGGCCCACTGGCTGCATGCGGGTGGCCAGCGTGGCGCGCTGCAGTTCGGCCGAATAGCGCGATGCGCGTTCCAGCGTTTCGGCCAGCGTGGCGATCAGCGTCGCAGCCTGGCCTTCGAACTTGAACTGCTGCAGGCGTTCGAGCAGCACGGCAGCCTGGTTCGCGGCCTGGACCGACTCGCCCGCCACTTCGAGCAGCGCGTCGAGCTTGACCGCGTCGATGCGGATGCTTTCGTCCTTGGCCGGTGCGTTGGCGACCGGCTTGGCATCGTTGCGGCGTTCGGTGCCGTCCCAGCCTTTACCGCCGGGTGCAGGGGCCGCCGTAGTAGCGACTGCCGTAGACGGGGTGGCGGCTGCGGGTGCAGCTTGCGCAGCGGCTGGCGCTGGCGCTGGCATCGAGGTGCTGACGGCAGCCGCAGCAACGGCTGGTGCGCCGGCGATGGCGCTGGCGGCCGGGACCACGGTGTTGTACATGCCAACCCAGTCCAGGCCATCGTCGCCGACGACCGGTGTGACGGCTGCAGCAACCGGCGCGGCCGCTACTGGCGCTTGCACCACCGGTGCGGCAACTGGTGCCGGCGCCGTGTTGCCCTTGCCTTCGATCGCGTCCATCAGGATGCGTTCGAGGTCGGCCGGCATCTGCGCCAGGCCTTCCGGCGGCGTGCCGTTGTTCAGGTCACCCAGCTGGTCGGCCACGAAGCCCGATGCCTGCAGCGCGGCTTCGATCGCGATCGGCGTGACCGGCGCGGCGCCGGTGCGCAGCGCATCGAACAGGTTTTCGGTCAGGTGGCAGGCTGCGACGAGCGCAGGCAGGCCCATGAAGCCGGCGCCGCCCTTGATCGTGTGGAACGACCGGAACACCGCGTTCAGGGTTTCCTTGTTGTCGGGATCGCGTTCGAGGCGCAGCAGGTGCTCTTCGACGTTGACCGCCAGATCCATCGCCTCGACGACGAAATCCTTCAGCATATCGTCCATTAGAATCCCAGATCGGCAAGAAGATCGTCAACGTTGTCCTGGTTCAGCGCCGCTTGCGGCACTGACGGGCCTTGCATCAGCGGCTCCGGTACGGCCTGCTTCTGCGCCAGCTTTTCCTTGAGGTCCGGTGGTGCATTGTCGCGCAGCAGCTGGGCCAGCTCGCCCTCGACGGCCTGCGTGATCTTGACCACTTTCTTGATCAGCTGGCCGGTGATGTCCTGGAAGTCCTGGGCCATCATGATTTCGAGCAGGCGTGCTTTCTCGGCTTCGGTGGCCGCCGTCACGCTGGTGGCGAACTGGCGCGAATCGCCGGCCAGGGCCTTGAATTGGTCCAGGCTCAGCTTGCCTTCGAACAGCTCGCCCCAGCGCAGTTCCATGTCTTTCGATTGCTTCGACAGCACGTCCTGGGCCGGCATGCCTTCGTCCAGCGTGTTCAGGACCTTGTTGGCAGCCTGTTCGGTCAGCGTGGCGACGTATTCGAGACGGTCCTGGGCATCGACGATCTGCGACGAGGCTTCATTGAGCGCCTTGTCGTAGCCCAGTTCGCGCAGCGAGTCGTGCAGCAGGCGCACGATGCCGCCGAGGCGCTCGAACATGCCGCCGTTTTCGTTGCCCTCTTCGCCGGCGGCCGGGGCCGGGGCGGTGGTTGTCGCTACAGCGGGCGCGGCAGGCGCGGCAGCTGGTGCTGCCGACACGGCGGTGGCCGACACCTGGTCGAACAGCGAGTCGAGATCGTCCTCGTCGTTGCTGGCAGCGGCTGCGGGGGCAGGCGCTGCAGGGGAAGTAGCAGGACTTGGCGAAGCGCTGGTGCGCTGCGCCGCCACTTCCTCGAATAGTGCGTCGAAATCGTCAGCGGCGTTGGTCATAATCCCTGCTTCTCCATAATATAAATTCGCAATCAGCTCTGCAATACTGGGGGTGTTGCGTCCATCGTGCCGGTCATCTCCGGGTCCATCGATGGGACTAGTGTTGCCTGCGAGTGTATCAGCGTGGTTGCCGTAGGTAAATCTAAGAGAAGGCAATGCAACAAAATGGGCATGAAAACTTAGTTCCGCGACAATTAAAACGTGCAATTCCTGATCGTTTTTATATGCTTGGTGTTGTATTTTGTGATCGCGCTGTTGTTTTCCGTGAGAAAGTGTCGCATCCGGACGGTTACCCGACGTTTGAGCAAACTCAACACTTTGCGTTTTCAACACTGGCCATTCGGCATACAGTCGGCAGAATGGAGAGGCCCTGAGGAGAATCATCATGTACCGAAAAATTCTGATCACAACTGACGGGTCGGCCGTCTCGCAGCACACCGCCTGCGCCGGCGTCAAGTTTGCCCAGCAGTTGGGCGCCGAAGTGCTGGCCCTGTTCGTCGCGCCCGAATACCAGTACCCGGTGTACGTCGAAATCATCCCGCCCTCTTACCCCAGTGAAGAAGACTACGCGGCCCAGATGCGCCGGATGGGCGAAGAGTACATGGGCAAGATCATGCGCTCTTGCGCCAGCGCCAATCTGGCGCACCGTTGCCTGACGGCGTTTTCCGATACGGCGGCGCTCAAGATCGTCGAGGTCGCCGACGAGCAAGGCTGTGACCTGATTTTCATGGGTTCGCACGGTCGCAGCGGCTGGAACCAGCTGTTGCTGGGCAGCGTCACGAACAAGGTGCTGTCGCACACCGCCAAGCCGGTGCTCGTGCACCGCTTGATCGCCGAGCCCGCCGTCTGAACCAGACGCGACCGGTCTGTACTTCGCACAAAAGAACACCAGGGCAACCCGCAGTGTTGATAGCAGGACTTGCCCCGATAAACCGTGTTTAATTGAACAACGGTTTTCGGGGTAGGAAAACTCTTAATGTGTGAGGAATCGAAATGGTCAGAATTGTCATCGCCGATGATCACACGATCATGCGCGAAGGTCTCAAACGTATCCTGGAAGGCGCCGAAGAAGTTGACATTGTCGGCGAAGCAACCAACGGGTTCGAGGTGCTGGCCCTGGTGCGCCAGGGCGGCTTCGATCTGTTGCTGCTCGACTTGTCGATGCCCGGGCGCAGCGGTGTCGACTTGATCCGCCAGGTGCGCAGCGAGGCGCCCAAACTGGCTATCCTCATACTGACGATGCACGAAGAAGAGCAGTACGCCGTGCGCGCGATCCGGGCTGGCGCCCAGGGCTACCTCACCAAGGAGAGCGCAGGCACGCAGTTGGTGGGCGCGATCCGCAAGGTCGCCTCGGGGCGCCCCTATATCAGTACCGAAGTGGCAGAGCAATTGGCCCTCAACATCATGGCCCCCAGCGAGCAATTGCTCCACAAGCAGCTATCTGACCGCGAATTTGAAGTATTTTCCCATCTCGTGGGTGGGAAATCGATTACAGAAATCGCCAATGGCCTGCACCTCTCGGTCAAGACCGTCAGCACCCACAAAACCCGCATCATGCAGAAAATGGGCATGAGTTCACTCTCGGAGATGGTGCAGTATGCTGTCGCGCATCGCCTGCTCTCGCCCATGAAAGCATGAGCACGGGATAGGCCGGCCCCCTGCCATGCCCGTCATGCGATGTTGCGCAACAACTGCACCAATGGACACGTTTGTCCTGGAACAAGGTTCTGAACTTCCTGTTTACCCTCTCCGCCATTCGGGCAACACCTCTGCCTGGTAGGAATATTCCTACAAACCTACCATCTGTCCTACCTACATATTCAGGCAACGCTGATAGTCCTGCCGGGCTCGTGTTGGCATACTGAATTCACCGTTTCGACTTGCTCGCGATCCAAGTCACGGCGTCAGCCGCTAGCAATCAATGGCATGGCAGATGTGCGTCACCATCGGCTCTGCCGCCGGGGTCGCCTCAAACCCTGAGTTTCTTACCGGAGAAGAGCATGCAGTCTCAGCCACCGTCAGAACCACGCAACGCCAACCAGCCGACCCTGCATTCCCCGATGGAGGCCGGTCGCCAGCGCCAGGGACGACTCTGGTCCAATCTCAAGGAAGTCTGCGACCTGCTGCGCATCCAGGCCAGTGTCTCGGTAAGCTCCGAAGAATTGTTGTTCCAGCACGTCCAGTTCAAGACCGGCCAGCGCGTCCACACGATCGGGCAAGCCTTCGACACCCTGTACATCGTCAACTCGGGCTTTCTCAAGACCGTGCTGATCGACGAATTCGGCAACGAGCAGGTGCTGAGCTTCCCGATGAAGGGCGACATGCTCGGCGTCGACGGCATCCACACGCGCCACTATGCGTCCGAGGCGGTGGCCCTGTCCGACTGCGACCTGATCCTGCTGCCGTTCAAGAAACTGACGGCGCTGGGCCGCGTGCACAACGAGCTCGAGAACATGATGTACGGCGTGATGAGCCGCGAGCTGGTGCGTGAACAAACGATGATCGGCATGCTTGGCGCCCTGTCGGCCGAGGCGCGGGTGGCACGCTTTCTCGTCTCGCTGGCCGACCGCTTCGCTGCGATGGGCTATTCCAGCAAGCTGTTCAACCTGCGCATGACCCGCCACGAGATCGGCAGCTACCTCGGCCTCACGCTGGAAACCGTCAGCCGCACGCTGTCGGCCTTCAACGAGATCGGCATGATCACCGTCGACCAGCGCACCATCGGCATCAAGGACGCTGAATCGCTCAAGACGCTGCGCCGCCTGCCACCATCGCGCGCCCGCATCAAGGCCAGCGCCAAGCAAAAGGCAGAGCTCGACCAATCGGGCGACGATCAGGTGCTGGCCACGGCCTGAAACACGTTCGCAGTACGAGCAACGCCCGCCAGAGATGGCGGGCGTTGTCATTTGATACGTACTGTCCTGCTTACTCTTGCTTGTCGAGCGTGAGCACGCCATCGCTGACGCGCACGCGGTCGCCGTTCCGGTAACCCGGGTTGTTGGCAAACTCCAGCACCTGCGTGGTGTCGGTTGTATTCATGCGCACCGTCACGCGGAAGTACTGGCGCGCCGTCGCGTCGCTGGCCAATGGCCGTGGATTGGGCAAGGCGCCCTGCACGGTTTCCACTTTCTCGATGATGCCGCAGCTGGTGCAGTAACGGGCCACGCGCGGGCGCTCGGTCGTACGCGGTGCCGGTGGTGGTGCCGCGCCGGGCGCTGCCGCGACGATGCGCGCATCCTTGGTCGCGAGTTGGCGCGTGTCGTCTGCGGGCTGCGCCACGTCGCTGCGCACGAGCGACTCGCGCAGCACGCTGGTGGCGACCTCGTTCCCCATGCGCAGCTCGGCCGTTACGCGGCTGTCGGCCTTCAGGCGGTCACGCGTGCCGATGACGTAGTGGCCCGTGTACTGGCCGGGCTCGACTTCGGTCAGATGCAGCGCGCGGTTCGCGCCATCGAGGTTCAGCGTGGCGTTCCCGCCCGGCGTGCCGTACAGATCGAACTGCAGGCGCACACCCTGGTCGAGCCGCGCGACTTCTTCGACATTGAAACCATTGATTGCCGGCGTGGCAGTACGGCTTTGCGGCGCAGGCTGGGCCACGGCAGTGCCGCTGGCGGTCAGCAGCACCGTGGCGGGCGCCATGGCGGCGGCGATGGTGCACATCATGAGGCGTAGTTTCATTGGCATTCTCCTGGCATCGGCTGAGTCGTGTCCGACCTTATCGCGACCGCAGCGCCGGGTCGGTACGCTGACGTACGAAGCTGCTAGCCGACGCCGTGCACCATGTCGCCCGAGGTCACGTAGATGCGGTCACCCGGCCCCGGCTTGACCGCGTGACCGCCCGTAAATGCGCCGAACGACGGCAGGAGCAGGCCCTGCGTGCCCACGACAAAGCACGGCAGGCGCAGCGCATCGAAGCGCGTGGCCAGCACGTATACCGGATGCACGTGCCCGGCCAGGCCGTAACCCGCCGCATCCACGCCCGGATGGTGACAGAACGCAAACGGCCCGATCGCATGCGGCTCGTCGACCAATTCGATCTCCAGCGCCTCGGCCGGATCACCGGCGTGCAGATCGTGATTGCCGCGCACGAGCGTCAAGGCCAGGTCCGGATGGCGCCCGCGCCAGGCCAGCATCGCCAGCTGGGTCGAGCTGGCATGGGCTGCGCGCGCATGCAAAAAATCGCCAAGAAACGCGACGTGGCGCGCGTCGTACTGCGCGACCAGCGCGTCCAGGCCTGCCAGGTTTTCCGACGTCGTCCCGCGCGGCACCGGCACGCCGAGCGAACGAAACGCCGCCGCTTTGCCAAAGTGGATGTCGGCCACGATCAGCATGCGCCGGGCAGGCCAGTACACGGCCTTCTCGGGCAACAGCAGCAGCGTCTCGCCTGCCACCTGGATGGTTGCATGGGTCATGCGGCCGCCTTCTCGAGTTCGCGCACCATGCGCGCGACGCGGTCGCTCAGTTTCTCGGTGCTGACCTTTTCGCGGAAGCGCTCGACCATCAGCGCGAAGCCGAAGGGTGTGGCGCGCTTGACCTCGCGGTAGGCCACGCGGCGCGCGTGCAGTTCGAGCAGCGTGTCGCGCAGGCGCGTCAGTTCCAGCTCCTGCTCCATCACTTCGCGCTCGGCTTGCGTGAGCAGCAGATTGCCGGCGTCATGCTTGCGAAACACCTCGAAGAACAGCGACGACGACGCCTGCAACTGCCGGTTCGATTTCGGCTGGCCCGGATAGCCCTGGAACACGAGCCCCGCGATGCGCGCCACTTCGCGAAAGCGCTGTTGCGACAACTGCGTCGCGTTCAGGCTGTCGATCACGTCTTCGAGCAGGCGCTCGGTATCGAACAGCGCCACGCCCGCCCCGGTGGACGCGTCGAACATGCCTGCCCAGTCCACCGGCTCGGGCGACATCAGTTCGAAGCCGTAGTCGTTGATCGCAATCGAGAACGTGATCGGCTGCACCCGCCCGACGCGAAACGCCATCAGCGAGGCCAGTCCCATGTGCACCGAACGCCCCGCGAAGGGGTACACGAACAGGTGATACCCTTCGCGGCTCTTCATCGATTCGAGCACCAGTGTTTCGCTGGTGGGCAGCGCCGACCAGCGCTGCTGGATCTCGATCAGCGGGGCAATCGCACGCATCTCGGGGCCATCGAACACGCCCGCATCGGACAGCCGGAGTTCTTCCAGCGCCGCGTGCGCCAGCTCGTTCGACATCGGCATCTTGGCACCCTGCCAGCGCGCGATGGCACCGCGCGTGCCGGTGGCGCGCCGCACGAACGCTGTCAATTCGTGCACGCGCACGAATTCGAGGATGCGCCCGCCGAACAGGAAACGATCGCCCGGTTTCAGGCGCGAGATGAACGATTCCTCGACGCTGCCGATGCGCCCGCCTGACATGTACTTCACCTGGATCGTCGCATCGGACATGATAGTGCCGATGCTCATCCGGTGCCGCCGGCCGATGGCGGCGTCCGGCACGCGGTACACGCCCTCTTCGTCCGGCAGCACACGCCGGTATTCGGGATACACGGTCAGGCTCTGGCCGCCGCGCGCGACAAAGTCGAGCGCCCATTGCCACTCCTCCTGCGTCAGGTGCCGGTACGACCAGGCCTGGCGCACTTCTTCATACAGTTCTTCGGAGCGAAAGCCGCCGCCCAGCGCGACCGTCACGATGTGCTGGACCAGCACGTCAAACGGCTTGTTGGGCACGTAGCGGCCCTCGATGCGGCGCGCCGCCACCGCCTTGCGTGCGCCCGCAGCCTCAAGCAATTCGAGGCTGTTGGTCGGCACCAGCGTCACACGCGAGACACGCCCCGGCGCGTGGCCGCTGCGCCCCGCGCGTTGCAAGAGGCGCGCCACGCCCTTGGCGCTGCCGATCTGCAGCACGCGCTCGACCGGCAGAAAGTCCACGCCCAGATCCAGGCTCGCGGTGCAGATGACGGCCTTGAGGATGCCGCTTTTCAGGCCAAGTTCCACCCATTCGCGCACCTCGCGATCAAGGGAGCCGTGGTGCAGCGCGATCACGCCAGCCCAGTCGGGCCGCGCCTCGAGGATGTTCTGGTACCAGATCTCGGACTGCGACCGGGTATTGGTGAACACGAGCGTTGCCTCGTGTTTTTCGATCTCGTCGATCACGGGCTGCAGCATCTGCAGGCCCAGGTGCCCACCCCAGGGAAAGCGCGACACGTTCTCGGGAATCAGGGAATCGACAACGATCTTCTTGCGCGTGTCGCCCTCGACGAGCACGCCCGCGTCCGCGCCAAGCAGCACCTGGCGCGCCAGATCGAGATTGCCCATCGTCGCCGAGACGCCCCAGACCAGGAGTTCTGGCCGCCAGCGCCGCAGCCGCGCCAGCGCCAGCTGCACCTGCACGCCGCGCTTGCTGCCCATTAGTTCGTGCCACTCGTCGACGATGATCATGTCGAGATTGCGGAACTGCTCGAGCGCCGCCGCATTGCTGATCATGAGCGTCAGGCTTTCGGGCGTCGTCACCAGGGTGGCCGGCATGCTGCGCGTCTGGCGTGCCCGCTCGCTGGCTTTCGTGTCGCCGGTGCGCGCGCCGATGCGCCATTCGGGCATCAGCTCGGCGGCGGAGTCTTCGAGCGCGCGTTGCGTATCGGCCGCCAGCGCCCGCATCGGCGTGATCCACAGGACCCGCAAGCCGGCCTTGTTACGGCCAGACGCAAGGCCCGCGCGCTGCAGCGCCGCGAACCAGACGGCAAAGGTTTTACCGGCGCCGGTATTCGCATGCAGCAGGCCCGATTCGCCCTTGAGCGCCGCCTTCCAGACATTGCGCTGGAACGGGAATACCGTCCAGCCACGTCCGGCGAACCAGGCGTCGACGCGATCCTTGACTTCATTGCGACTCATGCCCTTGCCGCCTCCAGCAAACCCTTGAGCGTGTCGAGTGTATCGGCTTCGTCGACCGGTTTGTCGGTGCGCCGGCGCAGGATGCGGGGAAAGCGCACTGCGATCCCGGCCTTGTGACGGGGCGAGAGCGCGATGCCCTCGAAGCCGATCTCGAACACCATCGTCGGTTTTACCGAACGCACCGGGCCGAATTTCTCGATGGTCGTGCGCCGGATGACGTTGTCGACCTGTCCGATCTCGGCATCGGTCAGGCCCGAATACGCTTTCGCGAACGGCACCAGCTTGCGCTCGTCGCCCTCGCCGTCCCACACGGCGAACGTATAGTCGGTGTACAGCGACGCGCGCCGCCCGCTGCCCGGCTGCGCATACAGCAGCACCGCATCGATGGCGTACGGATCGATTTTCCACTTCCACCAGGTGCCGACATCCTTCGTGCGTCCGACGCCATACTGCGCCGTGCGCGCCTTGAGCATCATGCCCTCGACGCTGCGCGCACGCGAGCCGGCGCGCAGTTCGGCCAGCGCTTCCCAGCTCTCCGCCTCCACCACCGGCGACAGCCGCAACTGCCGCTGATCGAGCTTGGCCACTTCGACTTCCAGCAGCGCGCGCCGCTCGTGCTGCGGCAAGCCGCGTAGATCCACGCCGTCCAGTTCGAGCAGGTCATAACAGCACAGCACCGCCGGAAGCTCCGCCAGCAGTTTGGCAGACAAGGTCTTGCGGCCGATGCGCTTTTGGAGGTCGGCGAACGGCGACGGCATTGCCGCATCGGGCTGCCAGATCAGCACTTCGCCATCGAGCACCATGCCGTCCGGCAGGCGCGCTGCCGCCAGTTCAGGGAACCGCTCGGTAATCAGGTCTTCGCCGCGCGACCACAGGAAACTCTGGCCGTCGCGTCGCACGAGTTGGGCGCGGATGCCGTCGTACTTCCATTCGACGATCCAGTCAGCCGGCTCGCCCAGCGTCGCCGGTTCGGCCGCCAGTTGATGCGACAGGAAGAACGGGTACGGCTGCCCGCCGCGCAGCTTGTGTTCTTCGGCCGACTGCTCGGCGATCAGTTGCAGAAAACCCGCCGCCGTCGGCTTCACGCGGCCATCGGTCCAGCCCATCAGGCGCTGGGCAATGAGTTTGCTGTCCACCGCCGCAATGGCAGCCAGCGCACGCGTGACGAGCAGGCGCGAGACGCCCACGCGGAAACCACCGCCAATCAGTTTGACCAGCAGGAAGCGCTCGCGCCAATCCAGTTCGTTCCAGTAGCCAAACAGCGCCTCGCGGATACGGCCCGGATCGGCGCCACGCAACGGGCCGATGCGCTCTTCCATCCACTCGGCGAGGCCAACGTCGGAGCGCTCGGTCGGTGGTGGCAGGATGTGCGCGATGGTTTCGGCGAAGTCGCCTACGGCCGCATACGACTCGTCGAACAGCCACTCGTCCAGCACGGCGTACTCGATGGCGTACTGGCGCAGCAGTTTGGTCGGCACCGCCTGGCGCGGCTTGCCGCCGGCCAGGAAGTACACGGCCCAGGCGGCGTTCTCGGGCGCGGCATTGGAAAAATACGCCTGCAGTGCTTCCAGCTTGCGGGTGGTCGACGTGGTTTCGTCGAGATCGGCGTACAGGCGGGCGAATTCACGCATCAGCCGCTCCTGCCGTCTTTTCGGACGCAACCGGTTCCTCGGGCGCGACCGGTTCCTTTGGCGCGCCATCGGACACGGCCTCGCCCGCCTCTTCATCACCGTATTCAGTCTCGAAGCCGGAGGCCTCCAGCCCGTTCTGGTTCAACCAGCGCACGAGCGTCGGAATCGAACCGTGCGTGACGATCACGCGCTCGGCTTCGGTCGCCTTGATGGCGCTCATCAAGCCAGGCCAGTCGGCGTGGTCCGACAGCACGAAGCCGCGATCGACACCGCGCCGGCGCCGCGCACCGCGCAGCAGCATCCAGCCGCTGGCGAAGGCATCGCTGTAGTCACCGAAGCGCTTCATCCAGGTGGAACCGCTGGCGGATGGCGGCGCAATCACCATCGCGCGCCGCAGCAGTGCCTTCTCGACGTCGGTCACCAGCACGGTCGGTGGAATATCGACGCCTTCGGCGCGGTAGGCGCGGTTGAGCGGCTCGACGGAGCCGTGGCAGACGATCGTGCCGATGCTCGCGTCCAGGCCCGCCAGGATGCGCTGCGCCTTGCCGAACGAGTATGCGAACACGACGCTGCAACGGCCCTCGTCGGCATTCTTGCGCCACCAGGCGTTGATCTCTGCCATCAGTTCGGCCTCGGGTTGCCAGCGGTAGATTGGCAGGCCGAAGGTCGATTCGGTAATGAACGTGTCGCAGCGCACCGGCTCGAACGGCGCGCAGGTTTTATCGGGCTCGACCTTGTAGTCGCCCGATGCGACCCAGACTTCACCGCCAACTTCCATGCGTACCTGTGCCGAGCCCAGCACGTGGCCGGCCGGATGCAGCGAAATCTTGACACCGTTGTGGGTCACCGACTGGCCGTATTCCATCGCGTCGACCGTGATGTCACCCAGGCGCGACTTGAGTACGCCAATGCCGGGCGCGGCGGCCAGGTAGTGGCCGTGACCGACGCGCGCATGGTCGCCATGCGCGTGCGTGATCACGGCGCGCGGCACCGGGCGCCATGGATCGATGTAGAAATCACCCGGTACGCAGTACAGGCCCTCCTTACGGACAACGACCATGTCTCCCATGGCCATCCTTACGCCGGGGTGAGGAAGTCGACCATGAAGGTCCGGCTTTCTCCATCGGCAAAATCGAGCGTGATCTGGTCGCCGGCAACGGCAGTGACGACACCCTCGCCATACTTGGCCGAGCAGGCACGCGCACCGACGGCGAACTTCGGCGCCGGCACGTCGGCCACCGGCTCGTGGTCGAACTCGTCGTCACGGATCTCGATGCCTTCGGTCAGCGACAGCTCGGGGGGATTCAGGCAGTTGTCGCACTTGCAGCAGTTCTGGAAGCCTGCCACTTTGTCGTCGAAATAGTCGAGGATCAGCTTCCAGCGGCAATAGCCGCTGACCGCGTAACCCACCATCTGTTCGAGCGCGTGCTTGTCGTGCTCCTGTTTCTGGATGTAGATCGCGGCCAGCTTGTCGAAGATGCCGGGCTTCGGCTCGGCGCTGGCGGCGGTGTATTCGAGCTTGCGGTTCTGGCGAATCAGCTTGGCATCCTTGAGCAGCTTGATGCAGACCTTGATGCTCGATTCTGCCAGGTCGGCCAATGCTTCTTCCAGGCGCGCCGGCGTCACGGCACCTGTATCGCCCAGTCCGCGCACGGTGCAGTGCACCAGTTGCAGCTCCTGCGCGCACGGATAGTGCTTCATCAGGAAGAACTGCTGCAGGCGTTTGTCGTCCCGCAGGTACAGCAACGTACAGGTGGCGTCCAGCCCGTCGCGCCCGGCGCGGCCCGATTCCTGGTAATACGATTCAAGGTTCGGGGGAATCTGCAGGTGGATCACGAAGCGCGTGTCGCACTTGTCGATCCCCATGCCGAACGCATTGGTCGCGACCATCACGCGGCGCTCGCCGTCCATGAACAGGTCCTGGTTCTGCTTGCGCTCGGCTGCCGGCAGTTTGCCATGGTAGATGGTGACCGATTCACCGGCCGCTTCGAGCACGCCCAGCATCTCTTCGGCCGCCTTGACGGTGGCCGCGTAGACGATGCCGACGCCTTCGGACGCCTGCACCAGGCGCAGCGCCGCCTGGTATTTTTCTGCGGCACTGGTCACCTGCTGCACCGCGTAATGCAGGTTCGGGCGGTACACGCCGGTATTGATGACATTGAGCTTGCGGCCCAGCTGCTTGTTGATGTCGGCGACGACTTCATCGGTCGCGGTGGCCGTCAGCGCCAGCACGGGCGGACGGCCGATCGCTTCGATCGCACCGCCCAGCCCGATATAGGCCGGGCGGAAGTCATGGCCCCACTGCGAAATGCAATGCGCCTCGTCGATGACGACAATGTCGAGTTTGACCTTTTGCAGCGTCGCGATGAACTCGGGCGAGACCATGCGCTCGGGCGTGCAGAACACGATCTCGCAGGTTTCCTGCTCAATTGCCGCGATCGCTGCATGTTCCTCTTCGGCATTCAGGCAGCTGTTGACCTGCACCGAGCGGATGCCCAATTCCTCGAGCTTTTCGAGCTGGTCTTTCATCAGTGAAATCAGTGGCGAGACGACGACCGTGATCCCTTCGAGCATCTTGGCCGGTATCTGGTAGCACAGCGATTTGCCGCCACCCGTGGGCATGATGGCCAGCGTGTCCTTGCCGTCAAGGACGCTGTCGATCACGCGTTGCTGGCCATCGCGCAGCTTGGCGATGCCGAAGACACCATCGAGAAGGCGCTGGATGGAGTGGCGACGTACGGCCATCAGGCCGCGGTGCATCAGGGTGGGGTCGTGTCGTGTCATGGTGATATCGACTGTAGGTTGACCGTCCCCACTCGACTATAGGACGCCACCTACTTCGGGCGTAGGAGCGTCACCTCCCAAAAATATTGTCGATTAGATCTCAATTGTGCGACACAAATTCGCAGGAAGGTTTAGTCCTACAGCACGACGGAGTATTTACCGATGCCCAGGGCGTAATTGGCGACATAAGATGTGATCCACATTCACAGCATTGCCACCACCCAGGAGATTCATCATGCGCCGCCACCCAATGACATGGACTGCCGTCCATCTGGCCCTCGCCAGCGCTGCCACCTGGTTCTTGCTGGAATCGGGCGCCCTCGCCTCGACCGTGCTGTTCTCGCTTCACTAAACAAAAAACGCCATCTTCCACTGGGAAGACGGCGTTCATTCTCATTGCGAGCAAGCCTGTCGGCTCGCTCCAATTGTTTCCAGGGCAGGCCTTTCGGCCTGCCCTCACATCATGCAGCTTTCTGCTGGTCTTCTTCCAGTTCCACCGGCTGGCGGATCAGGTAGTCAAAAGCTGCCAGCGATGCTTTCGCACCCTCACCCACTGCAATCACGATCTGCTTGAACGGCACTGTCGTCACGTCGCCTGCGGCAAACACGCCCGGCATCGAGGTGTGGCCACGGGCATCGATTTCGATTTCGCCGTGCGCCGACAGATCGATCGAACCCTTCAGGAATTCCGAGTTCGGAATCAGGCCGATCTGCACGAACACGCCTTCCAGATCGATCCGGTGGATTGCGCCGGTATTGCGATCTTTGTAGCTCAGGCCGTTGACGATCTTGCCGTCACCGTGGATTTCGGTGGTCTGCGCCGATTTGAGTACCTTCACGTTTGGCAAGGACATCAGCTTGCGCTGCAAGACCGCATCGGCGCGCAGTTCATTACCGAATTCGATCAGCGTGACTTCCTTGACGAGGCCGGCCAGGTCGATCGCCGCTTCCACGCCCGAGTTACCGCCACCGATCACCGACACGCGCTTGCCCTTGAACAGCGGGCCGTCGCAGTGCGGGCAGTACGCCACGCCGTGGTTCTTGTACTCTTTTTCGCCCGGCACATTGATCTCGCGCCAGCGGGCGCCCGTGGCAATGATCACCGACTTCGATTTCAGGACCGCACCGCTCTCGGTGTGGACTTCGATCAGGCTGCCGCCCACCACCTTGCTGGCGCGCTGCGTGTTCATGATGTCGACGTCGTAATCCTTGACGTGCTCTTCCAGCGCGACGGCGAACTTCGGACCATCGGTTGCCTTGAGCGACACGTAGTTCTCGATCGCCAGCGTATCGAGCACCTGGCCGCCGAAACGGTCGGCCAGCACGCCGGTACGGATGCCCTTGCGGGCGGCATAGATTGCCGCAGCCGCGCCGGCAGGGCCGCCGCCGACGATCAGCACGTCAAACGCTTCTTTCTCGCTCAGTGCCGCCGCTTTTTTCGCGCCGCCGCTCACGTCGATCTTCGACAGGATCTCTTCGACGCTGGTGCGGCCCTGGCCGAAATGCTGGCCATTCAGGAACATCATCGGCACAGCAAGGATCTGCTTGCTCTCGACTTCCTGCTTGAAGACACCGCCATCGATCGTCACGACCTTGATGCGCGGGTTAATCACCGACATCGTGTTCAGTGCCTGCACGACTTCCGGGCAGTTGTGGCACGACAGCGAGATGTAGGTTTCAAAAACATAATCACCATCCAGGGCAGCGATCTGGTCGATGACCGCCTGCTCCAGCTTGATGGTGTGGCCACCCACGTGCAGCAGTGCCAGCACGAGGGAGGTAAATTCATGGCCCAGCGGGATACCGGCGAAACGCACACCGACATCGGTGCCGACGCGGTTGATCGCGAACGACGGGGTGCGTTCATTGGCTTCCTGGCGCACGGTAATCTTGTTGCTCAGCTCTGCGATTTCACGCAGCAGCTCATCCATTTCGCGCGCTTTCGGCGAATCATCCAAGGATGCAACCAGCTCGATCGGCTGCACCACTTTTTCCAGATAGGCTTGCAACTGTTTCTTGAGGGTCGCGTCAAGCATGATGGTTTCCTTAAACTCTTTGAATCAATAAATGGAGGGCGATAAAAGCACCGGGCCGCCGCAGCGGCCCGGTCAGGGGGCTACCAGACTACCGCGTTACTTAGATCTTGCCGACCAGGTCCAGCGATGGGGTCAGGGTCTCAGCGCCTTCGGTCCACTTGGCTGGGCAGACTTCGCCTGGGTGAGCGGCGACGTACTGGGCAGCTTTGACTTTGCGCATCAGTTCCGATGCGTCGCGGCCGATGCCGTTGTCATGCACTTCCATGACCTTGATCTGACCTTCTGGATTGATGACGAAGGTACCACGCAGTGCCATGCCTTCTTCTTCGATCATGACTTCAAAGTTGCGCGACAGGGTGCCGGTCGGGTCGCCGATCAGCGGGTAGTTCACTTTCTTGATCGCGTCCGAGGTGTCGTGCCATGCCTTGTGAGCGAAGTGGCTGTCGGTCGAGACGCCGTAAACGTTCACGCCCAGCTTTTCGAATTCAGGCTGGAACGAGGCCAGATCTTCCAGTTCGGTTGGGCAGACGAAAGTGAAGTCGGCCGGGTAGAACATCACCACCGACCAGGTACCCTTGAAGTTTTCTTCGGTCAGGTCGATGAATTTGCCATTCGCGTAGGCGGTGGCTTTGAACGGTTTGATCTGGGTATTGATAAGGGACATGTATTCTCCTGATTTGTGGTGGATGAAACGTATGACAAGCAGTGTACCGCTCAGCTCGTCTTTTGGGAAATTGATTGATTGGATACTGTTGATTGATTTTGACTATCACTCAGACGATAGCATACCGGTTGGCCCACGGCCATGCCGTCAGGCACAAACCGGCACGGCCGTGCATGGCAACATCAGGCTGAAGGTCGAACCTTCACCGGCCACGCTCGTGACCCGCAACTCGCCGGAGTGCGAAATGGCCAGCTGGCGCGAAATGTACAGGCCCAGCCCCAGGCCCTTCGGCTCGCCATTGCGGGCGCCGCGCTCGTACGGCTCGAAGATGCGCTCCAGGTCGCCCGGCGCGATGCCCTTGCCGCTGTCGCGCACATCGATGCGCACGCACTCACCGACTTGCTCGACACTGACTTCCACCGGCTGTCCGCCGCCATAGCGCAGCGCATTGGTGAGCAGGTTGACGATCACCTGCTCGACGCGGAACTCGTCCCAGCAGCCACTGACCGGCTCGTGTGGGCGCAAGGTCAGCGAACTGCCCGTCGTGGCCGCCTGCAGCGACAGATCGCTGACGACACGCTCCAGCAGCGTCATCAACTGCACCTGCGTTGGCCGGATCGACAGCTTGCCGCTGCGCATGCGCGAGACGTCCAGCATGTCGTCGATCAGGCGGATCATCGACTTGATCTGGCGCTCGTCGCGCTGGACCATCGCTTCCATCTGCTGCGGGGCGAACGCGGCCGCATTGCCACGCTTGATCTGCAGACTGCGCATCTGGGTTTCCAGGAACAGCGTATTGAGCGGCGTGCGCAATTCGTGCGCAACGAGCGACATGAATTCGTCGCGCATCTTCAGTGAGCGCTGCAGCTCCTGCTGGGTTTGGTTCAGCTCACGCAGCAGCGTTTCCTGCTCTTGCCGGCTGCGCTCGAGCGCCAGCATCTGGCGCCGCGTTTCACGGCGCTGCTGGTCGAGCGCCACGAACACGGCAACCTTGCTGCGCACCGCGCCCGGATCGATCGGCTTGTAGAGAAAGTCGACCGCGCCGTTTTCATAGCCCTTGAAGGCGTAGTCGAGCTCGCGGCCGGCTGCCGAGACAAAGACGATCGGGATATGGCGCGTGCGCGACGTCGAGCGCATCACCTCGGCCAGTTCAAAGCCGTTCATGCCCGGCATCTGCACGTCGAGAATGGCCAGTGCGAATTCGTGCTCGAGCAGCAAGGCCAGCGCAGCATCACCGGAATTGGCCTGGTGAATCACGCGCTGGTCGTGGCGCAGCAGCGCCTCGAGGGCCTGCAGGTTCTCGGGCAAGTCATCGACAATCAGGATTTTGCTTAATTCATGGGCGCTCATGGGGTCTCCAACAGGGGCAGCGCGGCGCGGATCGCAGCCAGCGGCAGCACCAGGTGTGGTGCGCAACGCCGGATGGCTTCTCTCGGCATCGTACTGGCGTGCGCTTCTTCAGGATCCTGGACAATGGTCAGGCCGCCGTGTTCGCGGATACTGCACATCCCTTCGGCGCCATCAAAGTTGGCGCCGGTCAATAGTATACCTGTCATTGCCGGGCCATACACGCTGGCGGTCGATTCCATCAGGACATCAATCGACGGCCGGGCGTACTGGACAGGCGCTTCGCAACTGAGCGAAAAGCTGCGGTCCTGCTCGATCGACAGATGGTACCCCGAGCCGGCAAAATACACGACGCCCGGCTCGATCGGGGCTTTGTCGCGCGCTTCGCGCACCGGGAGCATCACGCGCGCATCGAACAGCTCGGCCAGCCGGCTTTCCCGGTCGCCCGGCACATGCAGGATGCAGACCACGGCCGGCGTATAGCCCGGCTGCAGCGACGGCAGCAAGCTCAGCAGCGCATCGACGCCGCCAGCCGAACCGCCAATCAACACCAGCTCGATGTGCCGCTTGCCCAGTGCCGCCGCCACTTGCTCGTTCAGGCTCATGGCACGGCCTTGCGATACACCCGTTCCCGCCGCGCGAGCGGCTCGAAGCGCCCGGCGTAGCTGGAAAAGTCGATGCTTTCCTTGCTGCCCAGCCCCAGAAAGCCCCGGTGACACAGCGATTCATGGAACAGCCCGAACACGCGGTCCTGCAGCGTGCGGTTAAAGTAGATCAGCACGTTGCGGCAGCTGACAAAGTGCGTTTCCGAGAACACGGTGTCAGTCGACAGGCTGTGATCGGCAAAGGTTACGTTCTCGATCAGGCTGCGCTCGAACAGCGCGCCGCCGTAGGCCGCCGTGTAATAGTCCGAAAACGCGGCCTTGCCACCGGACTTCTGGTAATTCTCGGTGTACAGGCGCATGCGGTCGATCGGATACACGCCGCGCCGGGCCGTCTCGAGCGACTTCGGATTGATGTCGGTCGCGTAGATGATGCTGCGGTCGAGCAGGCCTTCTTCTTTCAGCAGGATCGCCAGCGAATAGACTTCTTCGCCCGTGCTGCAGCCGGCCACCCAGATCTTGAGCGACGGATAGGTCTTGAGGAACGGCGCGACCTGCTCGCGCACCGCCCTGAAATACTCCGGGTCGCGGAACATTTCGGTGACGGGAATCGTCAGGTATTGCAGCAGCTGGGCAAAGCCGTTCGGATCGTGCAGCACGCGCGACTGCAGCTCCGAGACGGTATTGCACCCCATCTCGCGCATGGCCACCAGCACGCGGCGCTTTTGCGACGCGCCGGTGTAGTCGCGGAAGTCATAGTTGTATTTCAGGTAGACGGCTTCGACGAGCATCCGCAGCTCGATGTCGAAGTCGCTCGGCGTATGGCTCAAATGCGCTCCAGGGTCGGCATCCAGACCCGCAACAGGGAGTACAGGCGGGACAGGTCAATCGGCTTGGCCAGGTAATCGTTGGCGCCGGCGGCCAGGCATTGTTCCTGGTCGTCCTTCATCGCCTTGGCCGTGATGGCGATGATCGGGAGGCGGTCGAAGCGGCCGTCGGCGCGGATGCGGCGCGTCGCTTCCATGCCGTCCATCCCCGGCATCATGATGTCCATCAGCACCAGGTCGATGCCCGGCACTTCATCGAGTTTTGCAATCGCTTCGAAGCCGTTGCGGCCCACTTCGACCTTCGCGCCGCGCTGTTCGAGCGCCGCGGTCAGTGCGAACACGTTGCGCACGTCGTCGTCCACCAGCAGGATCGTACGGCCTTCGAACACGCGGTCGCGCCCGCGCACGGCCTTGAGCATGCTCTGGCGCTCGGTCGACAGTTCTGACTCGACCTTGTGCAGGAACAGCGTGACTTCGTCGAGCAGGCGCTCGGGCGAGCGCGCGCCCTTGATGATGATCGAGCGCGAGTAACGCAGCAGCTGCGCTTCTTCGTCGCGGGTCAGGTTGCGGCCCGTGTAGACAATCACGGGCGGGAACGAGCACAGCTCTTCGTGCGACATGCGCTCGAGCAGCTCGCCACCCTGCATGTCGGGCAGCTTCAGGTCGATGACCATGCAGTCGAAGATCTCGGCGCGCAGCAGATTGAGCGCTTCGTTGGCCGTGCCCACCGCCGAGATCTGCACGTCGTCGTCGGCGATCAGCGCCACGACGCTTTCGCGCTGGCGTTCGTCGTCCTCGACCAGCAACACGCGCTTGATCTTCTGCGCCGACTTCTCTTGCAGCTTGCGGAACACTTCTTCGAGTTCTTCACGGCTTGCGGGCTTGAGCGCATAGCCGATCGCGCCCAGGTGCAGCGCTTCGCCGCCGTTCTCGATGCTGGAAATGATGTGCACCGGGATGTGGCGCGTGGCCGGGTTGTCCTTGAGTTGCTGCAGCACGGTCAGGCCCGAGCGGTCGGGCAGGCGTACGTCGAGCAGCACGGCGTCGGGCCGCTGGCTGATGGCCAGCGCCAGGCCTTCTTCGGCGCTCATCGCCACCAGGCAGCGGTAATCGAGCTCGCGCGCCAGGTCGTACAGGATGCGCGCGAACGCCATTTCGTCCTCGACCACCAGCACACTGCGCCGGCCATCGGCCGGGCGGTCGCGGTCGTCCGGGAAGCTTTCGTAATGGTCGGTCACGACCGGCGCGAGCGCCGGCGCCGGTGCAGGTGCGGGTGCTGGCACGGCGGCGCGGACCACCGGGGCTGGCGCATGGTACGGCTGCGCACTGGTCACCACGGGGGCCGACATCGACGAGGCGGACGAGAGCTGGGAATCCGGCAGGCGCTGCGGCAGCGTCAGCGTAAACACACTGCCCTGGTCCGGCGCGCTCGACACGGAGATACCGCCGCCCAGCAGGCGCGTGAGGTCGCGCGAAATCGACAGGCCCAGGCCCGTGCCGCCAAAGCGGCGGCTGGTGGTGCCGTCGGCCTGGTGGAAGGCATCGAAAATCTTGTCCTGCTGGTCGGGCGCGATGCCGATCCCGCTGTCCTGCACGCGGAACGCCACGGCGCCATCGGACGTCGTGAGCACTGACAGCGTGACGGCGCCCGCATCGGTGAACTTGACGGCGTTTGACAGCAGGTTCTTGAGGATCTGCTCCATGCGCTGGCGGTCGGTGTTGATCGCTGCCGGCACGTCGGGCGCCACGTCGATGCGGAACTCGAGCGACTTCTGGCGCGCGAGCGGCTCGAACGTGCGCGCCAGGCCTTCGACGACGCGCCGCACCGGCACGTCTTCGGGCACCAGCTCCAGCTTACCTGCTTCGACCTTCGAGATATCGAGAATGTCGTTGATCAGGTGCAGCAGGTCATTGCCGGCCGAATAGATGGTTTGCGCGAAGCGCACCTGCTCGTCGCTCAGGTTGCCCGGCGTATTGTCGGACAGCAGCTTGGCCAGGATCAGCGAGCTGTTCAGTGGCGTGCGCAGCTCGTGCGACATATTGGCCAGGAACTCGGACTTGTAGCGGCTCGCGCTTTCCAGCTCCACGGCGCGCTGCTGCAATTGCTCCTGCGCCGACTGCAGCGCCGAATTCTTCATGTCCAGGTTCAAGGCCTGTTCGGCCAGCTGGTCGTTGGTAGTGCGCAGCTCGGCCTGCTGGTTTTCCAGTGCCGACTGCGATTCTTCGAGTGCGCGCGACTGCTCTTCGAGCTCTTCGTTGGCAGTGCGCAGCTCTTCCTGCTGGACTTGCAGTTCTTCGTTGAGCGTCTGGCTTTCTTCGAGCGAATCCTGCAGGCGCTGACGGTACAGCACGGCGGCCATGGCGGCCCCCACCGCCTGCGCGATGAAGCCGAGGAATTCGCGGTCGCGCAGTTCCACCGGACGCAGGAAGGCGATCTCGAACACGCCCTTGACCTTGCCATGGTTGTAGAACGGCGCGATGATCAGCGCGCGCGGGGGGGTCTCGCCCAGGCTCGAGCCGACCTTCATGTAGCCGGGCGGCAGTTCGTCCAGCACCATCAGGCGGTTTTCCTGCGCCGCCTGGCTGGCCAGCGAGGCGCCAGGCTGGATGAATTCGGCACGTTCGGACGGAGTGTGATTGAAGCCATACGCGCCAATGCGGCGCAGCACGCCGTCTTCGCTGCGCACGTACATCGCGCCCACGACGCCGTCCAGGTACTTGACGACATACGGCAGCACCGCATCGGCCAGCGGCTCGAGGTGGTGAATGCCGGCGCTGCGCACGGTCAGTTCGTTCTGGCCGGTGCGCAACCATTCCTGATGGCGCAGTTTTTCATTGTGCTCGGCTTCGTGGCCCAGCACTTCGTTGTAGGTATTGGACAGCGTCATCAGCTGGCGCCGGCCGAAGATGGCCAGACCGCCGCCCACCAGCGCCGAGAGCAGCAGGAACAGCGCCACCGACCAGAAGGTCGTGCTGCGCGCGTTGTCGCTGCGCTCCTGCAGCAGCCGGGCTTCGGCCGCCAGCACCAGGTCGAAATTGCGGCGCATCTCGTCGGTGAGCAAGCGGCCACGGCCGCTTCTGACCGCATCGATATAAGTCAGGTCATTGGCCCGACGCCGCGCGATCATTTCGTCGGCAAACGCTTCCCACTGCTTCTGGACCTGCGAAATGCGCGTGATGCGTTCGGCCTGCGCGCCATTGTCCTTGACCAGTTCACCCAGCGTATCGAGGCTGCTGCCCATCCGCTGCGCCGACAACAGATAAGGCGTCAGGAACTCTTCGTCGCCCGCCAGCAGATAGCCGCGCATGCCGGCTTCCATTTCGGCCGACAGCTTGCGGATCTCATGTGCATTGCCGATCACCTTCTGGGAATGCTCGACCCAGGTCAGGTTATTGATCAGGTAGGCGATGATGCCAACGAACACGACCGCACTGACAATGCTCATGCCTAACGGCAGCGCGACATTGCGGGAAAGGATGCGGCGAAACGCGCTGTTGTCGATGTTTGGACCGGGCATGCCTGTTGTTCTGTTAGAAAAAAAATATCCCAAGTGTAACGCAAACGTGACATTGCGCCCACACGAAATGCGCACGGTCGTGCCAAAGCGCGACCGTGCACAACATCCGTAATCTTAGCAAAATGGATACGCGCCGGGCGCACCGCTTCGCGTGCTACCTGGCCTCCACCAGATGCGGCTTGAGGTACTGCGCGGTGCGGCTTTTCTTGTTGCGTGCGACATCCTGTGGCGGACCGGCCACCACGATGTTGCCGCCAAGATCGCCCGCACCGGGACCGACATCGATTACCCAATCGCTGCCGGCGACCACGCGCATCGTATGCTCGACCACGATGACCGTGTTGCCGGCGTCGACCAGCCGGTTCAGCTGCACCATCAGGCGGTCGGCATCGACCGGATGCAGGCCAGTTGTCGGCTCGTCCAGCACGTACAGCGCATTGCCGCGCGTGGCGCGCTGCAGCTCGGATGCCAGCTTGATGCGCTGCGCCTCGCCACCCGACAGCTCAGTGGCCGGCTGGCCCAAGCGCAGGTAATCCAGCCCCACCTCGTTCAGCACTTCCAGCGAGCGCTCGACCAGCGCCTCATCCTTGAAGAACGTGATCGCCTCGCCCACCGTCATGCCCAGCACTTCGGCGATGTTCTTGCCGCGGTACGTCACTTCGAGCGTCTGCGCGTTGTAACGCGCGCCATCGCAGGTCGGGCATGGTGCGTACACGCTTGGCAGGAACAGCAGCTCGACCATCACGAAGCCTTCGCCGGCGCAGTGCTCGCAGCGCCCCTTGGCGACGTTGAACGAGAAGCGGCCGGCGTCGAAACGCCGTTTCTTGGCATCCGGCGTGGCCGCAAACAGCTTGCGCACCTGGTCGAACAGGCCTGTATAAGTGGCCAGGTTTGAGCGCGGGGTGCGCCCGATGGGCTTCTGGTCGACCCGCACCAGGCGCCGCACACCCTCCATGCCGGCCACGATGCGCCCTTCCAGCGGCAAGGCTTCGTCGCGTTCCAGGTCCGGCTCATCGGACTGCTCTTCCGCCACCACACTGCCCTGTCCCAGGGCCGCACCGACCAGCTCCACCAGCACCTGGCTGACGAGGCTCGATTTACCGGAGCCCGATACGCCTGTGACGCTCGTCAGCACGCCGAGCGGGAACGCGACGGCGAGATCCTGCAGATTGTTGCGGCGTACGCCCTCGAGCTTGAGCCAGCCGGTCGGTTCGCGCGGGGTACGCGGCGCCAGGGCCGCTTCGCCAAACAGGTAGCGCCGCGTTTGCGATGCTTCGATGTCGCGCAAGCCGTCCGGCACACCGCTGTACAGCACCTGGCCACCGCGTTCGCCGGCCAGCGGCCCGACGTCGACGATCCAGTCGGCCTGGCGGATCACGTCCAGCGCGTGCTCGACGACGAACAGCGAATTGCCAGCCGCTTTCAATTGCGCCAGTGCGTCGAGCAGCGCTTCGGCGTCGGCCGGATGCAGGCCGGCCGACGGTTCATCGAGCACGTACACGACGCCGAACAGGCTGGAACGCACTTGCGTGGCCAGGCGCAGACGCTGCAGTTCGCCCGGCGACAGGCTCGGCGTGCTGCGATCGAGCGCCAGGTAACCGAGACCCAGCGCCAGCAGCACCTCGATGCGCGCCGACAGGTCGTCGGCAATGCGCCGGCGCACGATCAGCTGTTCGGCGTGCAAGCCTTTTTCGACCTTGCTCGTCGCGCGGGTGTACGGCGCCAGCAGTTCGGCCAGGCGCGCCAGCGGCAGGCGCGAGAGTTCGGCGATGTCCATGCCGGCAAACGTCACCGACAGCGACTCGCGCCGCAGGCGCTTGCCTTCGCACTCCGGACACGCGGTACTGACCATATAGCGCGCCACGCGCTTTTTCATCGATGCGCTTTCGGTGTTGGCAAAGGTCTGCATCACATAGCGGCGCACGCCGGTGAACGTGCCCTGGTAGCTGGGCGTGTCCTTACGCTTGAGCGCGGCGCGGGTTTCTGCAGGTGTGAGACCGCCGTACACCGGTACGCTCGGGCTTTCTTCGGTATACAGAATCCAGTCGCGGTCTTTCTTTGGCAGGTCGCGCCACGGGGTGTCGACGTCGTAACCCAGCGTCACCAGAATGTCGCGCAGGTTCTGGCCGTGCCAGGCCGGCGGCCAGGCGGCAATCGCCCGTTCGCGGATCGTCAGGCTGTCGTCCGGGACCATCGATTGCTCGGTCACCTCGAACACGCGCCCCATGCCCGAACAGCGCGGGCACGCGCCCTGCGGCGTATTGGGTGAAAACGATTCGGCGTACAGCAGCTCTTGCCCGGCCGGATAATCGCCGGCGCGCGAATACAGCATGCGCAGCGAATTGGACAGCGTGCTGACACTGCCGACCGACGAGCGGGCCGTGGGCGTGCCGCGCTGCTGCTGCAGCGCGACGGCCGGCGGCAAGCCTTCGATCGTATCGACCTCGGGCACCGGCATCTGGTGAAACAGACGGCGCGCATAGGGCGAGACCGATTCGAGGTAGCGCCGCTGGGCCTCGGCGTACAGCGTGCCGAAGGCGAGCGACGATTTACCCGAGCCCGAAACCCCGGTAAAGACGACGAGCTGTCCGCGCGGGATGTCGAGGCTGACGTTTTTCAGATTGTGTTCGCGGGCGCCGCGGACATGGACGAAGCCGTCTTCGACAGCGTTCGGGGGGGTGGTTTTCTTGCTGGGCATCTGCCCTCCGGCATATTCTAGATATGCCATTGGACGCTATTGCCGCGATGGTGTCCGTGCGCTTACCAACAATCGGCTCAAGCGCGCGCCAGGTCTTCCAGTTGGCGACATAGCGCATCGAGCTTGTCAGGCGTGTCAAACCGGGCAGCCACCGCCGCTGCCTGCAATGCCACCGTGCCCGTCAGAACATGCTGCAGTGCGGTTGCCATCCTCGCCGGTGTTACGCGCCTGGCGTGCAGGCTGGCGCCCGCCCCCAGCGCCACCACCCGCGCCGCGTTATCGAACTGATCGTGCGCGAGCGGCACCACCAGTTGCGGCGTACCGGCGCGCAGCGCTTCGGCCGTCGTGCCGATGCCGCCGTGGTGCACCAGCGCCGCAACATGCGGCAGCAAGGCCTTGAGCGGCACGTAGTCTTGCCAGCAGATGGACGGCGGCAGCGAACCGGGCAGCTGCTCGCGGTGCGGCGTCAGGAAAATCGCCCGCAGGCCCAGCTGCGCGACGGCGTGCGCCGCCGCTTCGAAATAGCGCCCTGCCTGCCGGTTACCGGTGCCTGGCGTAAACACCACCGGTGGCGCACCAGCAGCGAGAAACGCCCGCAGCGTGGCGCTCGGCGCGGCATCCGGGTCGGGATCGTACAAAGGAAAGCCGACCTGAACCAGCGGCTGCGGCCAGTCGGGCACGGGCGCGGCAAACCAGTCGGGAAACAGCGCGAGCGACAGGTCAGGAATCGTCTGGATATAGTCGATCAGGCTGCGCACGCGGGGCAATCCCCGCTCTTTACGCGCCGCGTTCAAGCCGGGCAAGGCGACCGGATCGATGAAGCGTGCGGCGAGCGTGCGCCACAACCAGCGACGCATGCCATGCGGCACCCAGGTGGGCACGGGCCAGGGCCCCAGCAGCAGCGGATCGTGTACGGTAGGAAGGTTCGATGGCGCCAGCCAGGTCGCTGCAATGCGCAGGCCAGGCCGGTTGTGACGGCACAGGTCCGCTTCGGGTAATGCCAGCGGGTGCACGAGCAGCAAGGTGTCCTTGCCGCTGTCGAGCGCCGCTACGAGAGAAGGCAATTGCGCCATCGCCGGACGCGTTGCATCCCACACCACGGCCAGGCCACGGGTGGGATGCCACAGATCGGGGTGGTCGAGCACGGCCGGGTCGGCCGGCAACCCGTGAAAGGTCAGGCCGGCCGCATCGACATACAATGCATGCAAGTCGGGCCCGAGAAAATCGACGCGGTGCCCGCGCTCGCGCAGGGCCCGCCCGATCCACAGGAACGGGAACAGGTCCCCGGCCGAGCCCATCGTCACCAGGATTACATGCATGGGCCCGCCCTTCCCGGGTTTAGAAGGTCAGCGTACCTTCAATGGAATCATCCAGCGTCTTGCCGAGCACGGCGCCGATCGCCATCTTTGCGCCGGCGACGATGCCGCCGTGTTTGTTGTCCCAATAATAACCGGACTTCGGGGTCACCTTGATCACGATGATGCGCGGGTCGTCCTCGCCTTCGGTGAACCAGGTTTTCAGCAGCGGCTCCCACAGTTGCTTGATGCGGGCCTTGTCCTGCGAGACTTCGGCGTGGCCGTCGAGTTCGAGAAATGCGGCGTTTTCGCCTGACTGGAAGAACAGTTTGACGGTCGGATTGGCCTGCAGTTCCTGGTTCGTGTGGCTGTCGATCGCGCCCAGGTACCAGATGGCGCCGTTGTCGTCGGTCTCGCGCACGCTCATCGGGCGCACGCCGCGGCTGTCGCCGGTGCCGCCGCCGGTAATGAAGAAGCCGGTTTCGGCATCGTCAATGATGTCCTTGATGCGTTCGACGGCTTCAGCGCCTGCCAGATCGCGGCGGTTTTCTTCGGGCTGGTTGCGGTTGATGGAATCCATGGTCGTCTCCTGTAAGCGAAGGCCGTGTGGCCGATGAGACAACTGTAACGTCATCTGCACCGGCAGTATGTTGGGCGACGAACGGATGGAGCCACATGTCCCCGCTGACGGGTCAAAGCGGGGACGCCCTGCCCGTCACAGGAAACGGTCGAGAATCTTGCGGCTGTGCTTGTCGATCTTGAACATGTCGCGCACCAAAAAGTTGATGCCGTGACTGTCGGCCACCAGCAGCGACGCTTCGCCGATGCGGCGAATATCCTCGTCGAGCTTGAGCACGAACTCGGTATCGCCCCGGTCGGTAGTCACGTACCAGGTGCACGGCGTGGCAAAGCTCGACACATCCTTGATATTGATGATCTCGGGGATGAACTCGCGCCCGCCGATCTCGTCACTGACGAGCGTGCGGATATCCTCGGGCATGGTGGCCAGGTCGTCGATCCAGGCGACTTCCTTGCCGCCATCGCGTACGAGCGAAATGCCCCTGGTGGGCGCCTGAATCGGGAAAGCACGCACGGGCGTGATGCCCACGTATTCCTCGCCGGTCTCGAGGGTGATCACCAGCTTGCCGAAGCTGTTGCGGCGCAGCTGGAACGGGGTTGTCGAAACAGTACTCATCATGCGTCCTTGTCGTCCAGGTCCTGGTCCACGTTGCGCGCTTGCGCTTCGTACAGGCGGTGATACGCGCCTTCGCGCGCCATCAGGTCATCGTGGCTGCCCTCTTCCACCACCACGCCACGGTCGAGCACGATCAGGCGGTCGGCGCGGTGCAGCGTCGACAGGCGGTGAGCAATGGCAATGGTCGTGCGGCCCTGCACCAGATTGTCGAGCGCCTTCTGGATTTCCTTCTCGGTTTCCGAGTCCACCGACGAGGTCGCCTCGTCCATGATCAGGATCGGCGGATCGATCAGCAGCGCGCGCGCAATCGAAATGCGCTGGCGCTCACCGCCCGACAGGCCCTGGCCACGCTCGCCGACCATCGAATCGTAGCCCTGCGGCAGGCGCAGGATGAATTCGTGTGCATGCGCAGCCCTGGCCGAGGCGATGATGTCTTCGCGCGAGGCATCCGGCTTGCCGTAGGCGATGTTCTCGGCAATGGTACCGAAGAACAAGAACGGTTCCTGCAGCACCAGGCCGATATTGCGGCGGTAATCGGCAACGGCAAACGAGCGGATGTCCTTGCCATCAAGCAGGATCGCGCCTTCGGATACGTCGTAGAAGCGGCAGATCAGATTGACCAGCGTGCTCTTGCCCGACCCGCTGTGGCCGACCAGGCCGACCATCTCGCCGGCCTTGATGTTCAGGGAGATGCCGCGATTGACCGCACGGTTGCCGTAGCGGAAACCGACTTCGCGCAGCTCGATATTGCCTTCGACCTTGGCGACCTGGACCGGGTTAACCGGATCGGGCACGCTCGAGACGTGGTCGAGAATGTCGAAGATGCGCTTGGCGGCCGAGGCCGACTTTTGCGTGACCGACACGATGCGGCTCATCGAATCGAGACGCACATAGAAGCGCCCGCTGTACGCGATGAAGGCGGTCAGCGTACCGACCGTGATGTCGCCGCGCGAGACTTGCCAGATACCGAAGCACCAGATCACGAGCAGGCCCAGTTCGGTCAGGAACGACACGCTTGGCGAGAACAGCGACCACACGCGATTGAGCTTATCGTTGACGTTCAGATTGTGCCGGTTGGCTTCACGGAAACGGGCCGCTTCGCGCTTCTCTTGTGCAAATGCCTTGACGACGCGGATGCCGGGAATCGTGTCGGCCAGCACATTGGTCACCTCGCCCCACACGCGGTCGATCTTTTCAAAGCCGGTGCGCAGTTTGTCGCGCACGAGGTGAATCATCCAGGCGATGAATGGCAGCGGTGCCAGCGTCACGAGGGCCAGCCACGGATTGATCGAGAACAGGATCACGCCGGTCATGATGATCATCAGGACATCGGACAGGAAGTCCAGCAGGTGCAGCGACAGGAACACGCAGATGCGGTCGGAGCCGCTGCCGATGCGCGCCATCAGGTCGCCCGTGCGCTTGCCACCGAAAAATTCGAGCGACAGGCGCATCAGGTGTTCGTACGTAGTCGAGCGCAGGTCGGCGCCGATGCGTTCGGACGCCAGCGCCAGCACATAGGTCTTGGCCCAGCCCAGCGCCCAGGCCAGCACGGCCGAGGCCAGCAAGCCGCCCATATACAGATACACGAGGCTCTTGTCGATCTGCTGCCCGTTCTGGTACGGAATCAGCACATTGTCCATCAGCGGCATCGTCAGGTACGGCGGAATCATGTGCGCAGCGGTCGAGCCGAGCATCAGCAAGAAGCCGAGGAACAATTGCCCCTGGTACGGTCTGGCAAAGCGCCACAGGCGGAACAGCGTCCACGTCGACGGCGGCGTGTGCAGCACTTTTTCGCAGATCGGGCAATCGTCCTGATCGGCGTCGAGCGGCGCCTTGCAACTTGGACAAGTGTGCTGCTCGGGCGGCTGGATGGCCACGCCCGTCAGCGCGCTTTCCATCTGGTCCTGGAACTGGTCGGCCACGCGCACGGCGTGCAGGTTCTGGCCCAGCGTGAAGCGCCAGCTGGCCAGCAGGCCATGCGCATCGGTCAGTTCGAGATGCCCGACACCGGCGTGGTCGTGGTGGCTTAGCGCGAGTCCTTCGCCGTACGGCCAGTCGCACCACGCCGTTTCGCCCGGTGCACGGGCCAGCAGGCGCCGGTCCGTCACGAGAACTAATCCTTTTGAGAAATGTAATTTCGCATCGAGGTCAACCTCCACGCTGCTTAAAACGTTTTCCCCTGGTGCAAGCTGTTTCGCGACGTCACTTTCCCAGTTATCTGGCAAGAAATTGGCGGCTATTGCCAGCGACGACGGATTGGCAAGTTGTTTTGTTGTCATGGTTTGCGCCCGATATGGGCTTTAATTCGGCAAAGATTCGGTATGGGTAAAGCGTGCGGCGATTGTTGTTATGCCAGGCATGAAACGCTCTACAGAGCGCTAGAACGTTTTTGGGCAGAGTTTGGATGACACGAAATGTGTTTTGACGAAAATATTGCGGCTAAGTAAAAGCCGCAACTGGATCAGATCAGCGCGTGATGTGCGCTGCGATTGGCGAGCTTTCGCTAACGTAGTGACACCTCAGGCATACAAGGACAAGTCGCCGGTGTGGGAGTAGCGCCAGGTGACCAACGTATTTACATGACGAAAAAGAACGACATCAAATTCCTGCGCATTACTTATCTGGCGGGACCGAACATCTGGACCTATCGTCCCGTGCTCGAGGCCTGGCTCGATATCGGCGAACTGGAAGACTATCCCTCGAATCTGCTCCCCGGGTTCACGACGCGCCTGACCACGTGGCTGCCCGGCCTGATCGAGCATCACTGCGGCGTCGGTTACCACGGCGGCTTCATCGAGCGCCTGAACGAAGGCACCTGGGCCGGCCACATCCTCGAGCACGTCGTGCTTGAAGTGCAAAGCCTGGCCGGCATGAAGACCGGCTTTGGCAAGACCCGCTCCACCGGCGAGCATGGCGTCTACAAGATGGCATTCCGCACGCGTGACAACGTCGTCGGCCGTGCTGCGCTCGAGGTCAGCCACCGCCTGCTGATGGCCGCGATCAACGACGAGCCGTTCGACCTGCCGGGCGCCATCGCGACGCTCACCGACATGGTCGACCGCCTGTGCCTGGGCCCGTCGACCGCGCACATCGTGGACGCCGCCACCGACCGCCGCATCCCGTCGATCCGCCTGACCGACGGCAATCTGGTGCAACTGGGTTACGGCGCCGCGCAGCGCCGCATCTGGACCGCCGAGACCGACCGCACCAGCGCGATTGCCGAAGGCATCGCCAGCGACAAGGACATGACCAAGAACCTGCTCGCCTCGTGCGGCGTGCCGGTGCCCGAAGGCGCCATCGCGCGCAGCGCCGACGCAGCCTGGGAAGAAGCCGCCGACATCGGCCTGCCCGTGGTCGTCAAGCCAATCGACGCCAATCACGGCCGCGGCGTCTCGCTGAACCTGAACACCGAAGCCGAAGTGCGCGCCGCTTACGTGATTGCATCCGAAGAAGGCGAAAGCCGCTCGGTGCTGGTCGAGCGCTTCATCACGGGCAGCGAGCACCGCCTGCTGGTGGTCGGCCGCAAGGTCGTCGCCGTCGCGCGCGGCGAATCGCTGTGGGTGACGGGCGACGGCCGCCAGAACGTGGCCGAGCTGTGCGACAGCCAGATCAATATCGACCCGCGCCGCGGCGAAAGCGAAGAATTCCCGCTCAGCCCCGTCGAGCCGCGCAAGAGCGAAGAAAACCAGTTGCAGCTCAAGCGCCAGGGCCTCACGCCCGACACGGTGCCGCCGGCCGGCCAGAAGGTGCTGATCCAGATGAACGGCAACGTCGCCGACGACGTCACCGACCAGCTGCACCCTGAGGTCGCGCACGCTGCGGCGCTGGCCGCGCGCATTGTCGGCCTGGACATCGCCGGCATCGACCTGGTGTGCGAAGACATCAGCCGCCCGCTGCTCGAACAGCGCGGCGCGATCATCGAGGTCAATGCCAGCCCGGGCCTGCTGGCCCACACCAAGCCGGCCAGCGGCACCGCGCGCAACGTCGGCAAGGACATCATCGAGCACCTGTTCGCGCCGGACGACACGGCGCGCATCCCGGTGGTCGGCGTGACCGGTTCGCTCGGCTGCAGCCTGATCACGCGCCTGATCGGCTGCCTGGTCAACATCACCGGCAAAGAGGTCGGCGTGGCCAACGGCGAAGGCCTGTACCTGAATGCGCGCGTGATCTCGAACCGCGACAGTACGGGCGTCGAAGCCGGCCAGCGCATTCTGATCAACCGTAACGTGCAGACGGCGGTGTTCGAATCGAACGCCCGCTCGATCCTGCAGGACGGCCTGCCCTACGACCGCTGCACTGTGGGCGTCGTGACCGACATGGCGGGTCTGGCCGACCTGGCAGAATTCCATATCCACGACGACGACGCACTGCGCAACGTGATCCGCACCCAGGTCGACGTGATCCTGCCGGACGGCGTGGCCGTGCTCAACGCCGCCAACGAGCAGGTCGCGGCGCTGGCCGAACTGTGCGACGGCGGCGTGATCTTCTACGCCTTCGACGAACACCATGCAGTGCTGGCGGCGCACCGCGCGGCGGGCGAGCGCATCGTGTTCGTGCGTGACGGACGCATCATGCTGGCCGAAGGCGATACGGAGACGCGCCTGAACACGCTGGACACGATGAAGCCGTCGACCGTGAAGTACCCCGAAAACGTGCTGGCGGCAGTGGCGGCGGCGTGGGCGCTTGGCGTGCCGAGCGACCTGCTGTGCGGCGGCCTGCGCGCGTTCGACGCGACACCAAAACAAACGACACATTGAATGACACTGCCCGGCGACTTGCCGGGCCTGGCGCCCGCCCCCGCGCATGTGCGCACGGTGCGCGGCCCGCGAAAGGAATGACGGTTTATGGAAGTATCTCGCGTACGGGCCCTGCGTGGCCCCAATCTCTGGAGCCACCACACCTCGGTCGAGGCGATCGTGACGTGCACGCTTGAAGAAGAATCGATCGGCGAACTGCCCGGTTTCGAATCGCGCCTGCGCGTGCGCTTCCCGCAGATCGGCGGCCTGCAGCCGTTCGGCCACTACGAAACGATCCCGCTGGCCCACGTGCTCGAACTGGTCGCGCTGCACCTGCAGGCCGAAGCCGGCTGCCCGGTGACGTTCAGCCGCACTACCGCCACGCTGGAAACCGGCACCTACCAGGTGGTTGTCGAATACAGCGAAGAAGACGTCGGCCGCCAGGCCCTCGAACTGGCCCAGCAGCTGATCGAAGCGGCCCGTAAAGACACCCCGTTCGACGTGCCCGCCGCGCTGGCACAGCTGCGGGCGACGGACGAAGACGTGCGCCTGGGCCCATCGACCGGCTCGATCGTGCAAGCCGCCGTGGCCCGCAACATCCCGTTCCGCCGCCTGACCGAGGGCAGCATGGTCATGTTCGGCTGGGGCAGCCGCGCGCGCCGCATCCAGGCCGCCGAGATCGACGCCACCGGCGCGATTGCCGAATCGATCGCGCAGGACAAGGAACTGACCAAGAAGCTGCTCGACGCGGCTGGCGTGCCGGTGCCGCAGGGCCGTGGCGTGAGCGACCCTGACGACGCCTGGGCTGCCGCGATGGAAATCGGCCTGCCGGTCGTGATCAAGCCAAAGGACGGCAACCAGGGCAAAGGCGTGACCGTCAACGTCACCACCCGCGAACAGCTCGACGCCGGCTTCAAGGCCGCCAGCGAGTTCCGCGACGACATCCTGGTCGAACGCTACCTGCCGGGCCACGACTACCGCCTGCTGGTGGTGGGCGACAAGCTGGTGGCCGCCGCACGTCGTGAACCACCGCAGGTGGTGGGCGACGGCGAGCGCAGCGTGCGCGAACTGGTCGAACAGGTCAACCTGGATCCGCGCCGCGGCGATGGCCACGGTACGTCGCTGACCAAGATCCGCTTCGACGACATCGCGATCGGCACGCTGGCCCAGAACGGCTTGACGCCGGAATCGGTGCCCGCCATCGGCCAGCGCGTCGTCCTGCGCAATAACGCGAACCTGTCCACCGGCGGCTCGGCCACCGACGTCACCGACGACGTGCACCCCGAAGTCGCGGCGCGCGCCGTCGCTGCCGCCCACATGATCGGCCTGGATATCTGCGGCGTCGACCTGGTGTGCGACAGCGTCCTCAAACCGATCGAGGACCAGAACGGCGGCATCGTCGAAGTCAACGCCGCCCCGGGCCTGCGCATGCACCTGGCGCCATCGTTCGGCAAACCACGGCCGATCGGCGAAGCCATCGTCGACACGCTGTTCAAGGACGGCGACGACGGCCGCATCCCGATCGTGGCCGTCACCGGCACGAACGGCAAGACGACTACCGTGCGCCTGATCGCGCACCTGCTCACCGCGTCCGGCCTGCGCACCGGCATGACCAATACCGACGGCGTCTACATCGAAGGCCGCCGCATCGAAAGCGGCGACTGCAGCGGCCCGCGCAGCGCGCGCAACGTGCTGCTGCACCCTGACGTCGACGCCGCCGTGTTCGAAACGGCGCGCGGCGGCCTGCTGCGCGAAGGCCTGGCCTACGACAAGTGCCAGGTCGCGGTGGTGACCAATATCGGCTCGGGCGACCACCTGGGCCTGAACTACATCACCACGCTCGAAGACCTGGCGGTGCTCAAGCGCGTGATCGTGCAGAACGTGGCTGTCGGCGGCATGGCGGTTCTTAACGCCGCCGATCCGACCGTGGCGGCCATGGCCGAACGGACGCGCGGCGACGTCACCTTCTTCGCGCAGGACGTGGGCAATCCCGTCATGGCGATGCACCGCGCCCAGGGCCGCCGCGTCGTCTTCGTCGAAGAAGGCTACCTGGTGGCGGCGCAGGAATCGTTCGTCGAACGCATCGACCTGAAGGAAGTGCCGATCACGCGCGGTGGCGTGGTGGGCTTCCAGGTCGAGAACGTGATGGCATCGGTGGCCGCCGCCTGGGGCATGGGCACATCGTGGGATGCGATCCGCCTGGGCCTGAAAACCTTTGTCGGCGAGAGCGACAATGCGCCGGGGCGCTTCAACGTGTTCGATTACAAGGGCGCGACCGTGATCGCCGATTACGGCCACAACCCGGATGCGATCGCCGCGCTCGTCAATGCGGTCGAGAGCATGCCCGCCAAGCGCCGCTCGGTAGTGATCAGCGGCGCCGGCGACCGGCGCGACCAGGACATCACGCAGCAGACCGAAATCCTGGGCGCGGCGTTTGACGACGTGCTGCTGTACCAGGACCAGTGCCAGCGTGGCCGCGCCGATGGCGAAGTCATTGCGCTGCTGCGCGCGGGGCTGAGCAATGCGACTCGCACCGGGCACGTCGAGGAAATCAACGGCGAGTTCGTGGCGATTGATCGGGCGCTCTCGCGCCTGGAAGATGGGGACTTGTGCCTGATCCTGATCGACCAGGTTGACGAGGCGCTGGCGCATATCACGGCGCGGGTCAAGGCAGCGAGCTGAGTATCGTTGTTGTGTTACCGGGGGCGGGCGACGACGCGGTATGCTGCGTCGATGAATAGCCCGTCCCCGTCATCCCTCCCTGCCCTGCCCACGGCCAGTGCCTGGCCGCTGCTGCGGGCATTGTTCAAGCAGCCCGCGAGGCCGTCGGCGCAACTGGTCCAGGCCAGCTACCGGCTGGACCGGCTCGATGCGGATCACGTGCGGCGCTACAGCGATGCATTCGGCTTCCCGCCCGGGCCTGTGCCGCTGACCTACCTTTATCTGCTGGCGCAGCGCGCGCAACTGGCGACGATGCTTGATTGTGCGATGCCGTTTCGGATTGTCGGGTTGATTCATGTGTCGAACGAGCTTGCGATGCAGTGCGAGGTACGCACTGATGCACCACTGGTACTCGTGACGACATTGTCGACGCCGGAACCTTCAGCCAACGGCGCAATCGAATGCGTGCTGGAGACAGCGGCAAGCGCTGATGGGCAGCCGGTCTTCACCTGCACCAGCCGGTACTTGATCAAACGCGGGCAACGCGCCAAGCATGCGTCCGCGTCGCCTTCGGTCGCGCCGGTAGGTGACGTCGTCGGAGAATGGGTCGTAACCGCGCATGCGGGACGACGCTATGCGGCCTTGTCCGGCGACTGGAATCCCATTCATCTGTGGCCATGGAGTGCGCGGCTGATGGGGATGCACGCGCCAATCATCCACGGCATGGAAACGATGGCGCGCGTTTGCGCGGCGTTCGAGCAATCGGCCAATCGTCGCGTCACCAGTCTGGCATGCCGCTTTAAACGCGCCGTGCCGCTCGGTGCTTCGGCAACTCTGCTGGCCTGCGAAGCTCCCGGCAGTTTTGTCGTGCTGAGCAGCGATCGCGTAGCGGTCGAAGGCGTGCTTGGCTACGAGTGATATCGCGCGACCCGCGAAAAGCCGGGGTCAGAAAAGCCGGGGTCAGGTCTGACATTCGAACACGATCTCGGCAGTAGAGTAGTCGGAACCAGCTGACACGGCGCCATGCTGATCTGGACAAGAAACCTAGAAAAGCGGGGGCCAAGTCTGACATTCGGACACGATCTCGACAGTCGAGTAGTCGGAACTAGCTGACACGGCGCCATGCTGATCAAGACAAGACACGATTAGAAGCGGCCAAGGCTGAGGTAGTGCCCGAATGTCAGACCTGACCCCAGTGAGTGTGACCCCAGTGAGTGACCCCAGCGAGACCATCACCGCAATGCTGCCTCAATAGCGCACCTCCAAAAAAACATCACTCCGCTCCGATCGCTTTTAACACTCTTTTCGTTTCCACTAAAAGCAAAAGTTCATCATCTTGGGTAATTGTACGAGCATGCATCGTGGCAATTCGGACGGGATACAATCTTTGAAATGACTCACGAATATCCTCTGCACGGCCAAATACTACTTTGAATACTCTGTTCCAGTTATCCTTCTTCTCGATAATGACCTTGTAGTCTGAAAAATCCGCGTAGTCGATAAGCGGAAGCTCGTTGCTATCGTATTTAGCCGCAATTTCGCGCTTCTGCTGCCAGCCGTCGTGCATCGTGGAGGGGATTTGCCGCCGCTCCCATTTCTCACCAAATTCTTCGCACATTCTTTTGTCAATAAACCGCCGAATTTCGATTTCAAAAATACGCAACCGCTCGAAGGCATCTTTGGCGCGAGCAGCATCGTCGCGGGTAATTGCGACTTCAGCGTCCTCACCCTCAAGCAAATCAGCGACTCGCAGGCTCTCGTCAAAAGCAAATGAAGGGAAATCTGACAGCTCCGGGCTGAGCCCTCTGTCGCCATAGAATTCCATTCGATCGACAACGTGCATCATCGAACCGACCGGTGGAAGCAGGTCGGCTCGCCAGTCTCCCAAATTCAAGCGCAACGCCTCGGTGAACTCTTTGTCGAAAGCCCCCTTAATTTCGATCCCTCGGCCCATCGCGATAATCTCAGATAGCGCTTTGGTGGAGGCTAACTCCTCGCCAACGTGCGCCCAAGGCGCTTGAATTCCTTCTAAAGCCAATTTCAAAGCATTGTTTGTTCCGAGGACACCCCGCGCGAGCTCAGATCCTAACAAGGCTTGTCGCGCAAGCTGGCTAAGCTCTGTTGAAAAAGGTAATCGGAAAGATGTCTCATATACGGCCTTTGCTGCGGACAATTCATTCGCCAGTCTGACAAGACTTTCCTGCTGGCCGTAACTATCAATTGCCGCGAGATTGTTTTTTGACTGCTCCGCAATCCGACCTACGGGCTCAATGTCACGCAGAGCCTGCTTAAGGCCTCTTGCCCCAGATATTCCCATTGCCAAATCACGTCGTTCTTCTTCAAGCTGCAGCGCCTCAATAATGCCACTACGCGAACCCAATTTTGCATACATGCTGGCCTGATCAGCAAGAAAACGCTCGCTACCATTAAAAGGTTTGAGCAGCTGGTCAAAGCGTTCTTGCTCTTGAAGAATACGGCGAATATGGTCGGACATCGAAAGCTTTCTTGAAATAAAACTTGAACGCGAAAACAACGATTCGCGCACGGATGCAAACGTCTAACCATCAAATTTTACCTGACTTTCCAAATCATAGTCAGAATTCCGTGCATGCTGTCATCACTGTCAACTTTTTATCACACTGACAGCGACTGCTAGCGAAGGAAATTCAACTAACTGCCACGGCTACACCTTTCCTACAGCATCGTAGCCTGAGATTTAGAAATGAGATCCCTTGTTGATAAAAAATAACTTACCTACGCACTAGAAACCAAGATCTTTCAGTCGATCTCATGACTCCAATTCGACTGAAAAATCGTGCGCCCGTCGAATTCGTCCCACCGCAATGATTCCCACAACGGGCGTCCGTCTGGAGTATTTTTCATGTCAGCACTTAGCCTATCAAACACAGACTGAGATACATAAGTTTGATAGCGATCTGACAGAGCAGAAAGCTTCGCAGCGTGATTGGCAGCTCTTCCTACCCACACCAAATCATTGCTACCTCGGATACCAGTCTTGGCCACAAAAAGCTCGCTGGTGTCAATGCCAACTACGTGTTTGAGCCGATATTGGGTGTCAGGATATTGTGTCATCAACGCTGGGTGGATGATCTCATCCACAGCTAAGTTAAGCTGCAAAGCCGTGCGAGCCGCCGATGAATTTTTGGTGGGGCCGATATAGACTGCCATCACACGATCGCCATCATATGCTGTAATTTTTCCACCGTTGGCGCGAATCAATTTAGCCGCACAGTGCAAAAATGTTTTGTAAACTTCAGCAGCGAATCCTGGCGGATAGCTGTCCACAAGGATGGTCGAGTCGGCCATGTCCGCATACAACACTGTTGCCTCAATCCGAGCGGCATCGTTGCCAAGCCCAATCGAGTTGTCGTCAGGAATGGCGACGCCGGCTCGCTCGGTCCACATTGACTTAACAATCTTGCCCACCTCGCTTTTGAGATCCTCTTTGAGAGCCATTTTTTTTCCTTTATTTTTTTACGCCCAAAGCCATGATGTGTTTGCGAACGGCATTGCAAGCTGGCCCCATCAAAGAGACAGCTTCCGCGCCGGCCTGATAACGATACCCGATGGTGGTCAAGCCCGTCATATCGCTTGGGAGCTTCACTTTTTCATCCCTAGATTCCATCAAAATTGCACGTTCGCGGCCAAGCCGTCCCATGAATAGACCCAGCTCAAAGATGACGTTGTCGCGAGCGGTAGGCCATTGCGCCCCACGTGTGGTTGTGATGTCTTCTGGCTGCGCGATCGCGATGGCAAAATCGGATCGATCCACTTCATCCTCCAAGCTTTGGATCGCGTAGCTTGAAACTTTGAAGACTCCATCAGTCCACAACACCGTTTGAAAATCGTCGTGCTCGAAGGCGCTTTGAATTTCTCGAGCGATGGGCAACGACTCTGCAGAAGAAATGATAAAGACTCTGATCTTCTCGCGAGGCGCGCTGACCAGCGCGTTTCGCTGCATTAGACGTTTGGCAACTTCCCGCGCCAAAAAACGCCAAATGTTCGGATAGCGAGTAGCGAGTTCCTCCAAGGAAGACTCATCCAGTCTGCCGACCACGGAATCCTCCAAAGCGATAACGCTCGCCGCCCGCCTCAATGAAGGCTCAATTGCTGCCATCTCACCAAACGTGTCACCAGGTCCACGACGCTGAACTTCGCATTTGTTGACGACGATGGAAAATGAGCCTGAAAGGATGAAATACAAGTCATTGTCTCCTCCTCCCTGCATGATCGCGAACGCCCCCCTTTTGAGTTCCATCAACTGAGCGAGCTCAGCCAACTCCCCTGCAAGCGCATGGTCGCCGCCTACTATTTTTTGGCTAACATATGCCTCCTTCCGTAAGCGTGCTCCTTTTTCCCCACTTAATCGCTCCAACATTTATCGTCCTCTCTATATCTTCTCATTAGCGGGTTTTCATCTCTCTCTACCTCTACTCGGCTGCTACGACGCTTGATAGCGCTGCATTTTTTCAAGAGCAGGCGAGGCGGTAGGAAATATCTCGCGTTACCCCGTCCCTACTTGCAAAAGAAGTTGACGCGCATTGCTGAGCAACTCTTGCTATGTTGCGAATTTTGATTGTAATCGCCCTTTGCAGGCATCTGAACATACCAAGCATATTTACGAATCGAAACTAAGAAATAGTGCTTAATTACGACTACAATTGGGGCGTTCACCAAATCAGAAGGATTCAAATGAAAATTTTTATCAGCTCACTGATCGGTGGCTTTGAGCAATATCGCGCAGCGGCGCTCTCAGCGATCGTTGCGCTGCGTCATGAACCCGTGGTTGCGGAAGAATTCGGCGCCCAAGCAAACTCGCCTCAAGTCGCATGCCTTCAAGGCTTGCGGTCAGCGGACCTGGTGGTCTTGATTCTTGGAGACCGTTACGGGTATGCCCAAGGCTCATCAGGGGTGTCTCCGACCCACGAGGAGTATCTGCAAGCGCGAGATCGAAAGCCGATCCTCGCGTTCATCCAGAGCGGCGTCGACCGAGACGAGCAGCAGGCAAAGTTCGTTTCCGAAGTGAGCGAATGGCAAACCGGTCACTATCGCGCTAGCTTTAAAACGGCCGACGAACTCCGGGACTTAGTCACTCGCGCCGTTCACGACTACCAGCTTGCGAACGCCGCCGGACCGCTCGACACGGCTGCGATGTCGGCAGCCGCCTTAGCTATGCTCCCCTATGCCCGGAAAAACAATCATTCATCTATTCCCACGCTTCATGTCAGCGTCGTGGGTGGGCCAATGCAGCGAGTTCTGCGCCCCGCAGAGTTGGAAGCCGCTAGTCTGGTTGACGCTATATGTCAGCAAGCGCTTTTCGCAGAGCCCAAATTGTTCGCCAAGTCGAAAGGCATAGATGACAGTATCAGTGGCTCGTCTCTCGTCGTAGGGCAGGAAGAAGGCACGCGGATCCAGCTGGACGAGAATGGATCGTTATTGCTGAGCCTTCCCTTGGAAAGAACGGAGAGCAGCCGAAGCAAAGGCTTTGGGTTCCCGGCCGTTGTCCAGGAGAGCGTATTGCGTGAGCTAGGGTCCGCTTTGTCGTTCGCAGCGTGGATTTTGGACAAGATAGACCCAACACAACGCATCACCCATGTGGCCTTAGCGGCATCCATCGAGGCGAGCGATTACATGTCGTGGCGGACGCAAGCCGAGCAAGACGCCAATCCGAACTCGGGAACTATGCAAATGGCGAGTGGCGAAAAATTACCGACATCCTTGACTGACCGGCCCCGCGCCGCCCTGCGCTTTCAAGCCGCGGAGCTCGCAGAGGATCTCATGGTTCACTTGCGTCGGCAGATGAAGGCATGAGAGCTTTGTAACAAGTGCAAGGCGTCGTCAACTTCCGACGCGCCTGTCCTCTTCGGTTGCGTTGCAAGAAATACTGGAATGAGAGTCGGGGTCAGGTCTGACATTCGACCGTAAGGCGGGGTCACCTCAGGTCTGACATTCGGACACAATCTCGACAGTAGAGTGGTCTGAACTAGCTGACACGGCACCATACTAATCTGGACAAGAGACCCTTGGAACTGGCTAAGGCTGAGGTCGTGTCCGAATGTCAGACCTGACCCCGGCTGTACCCCGTCTGTGTAACCCCGGCTGTGCCGCGCGCGTGACCTCAATCGCGGTAAAATACGCAGCTCTGGCCAGCCTCTGCCTCGCCGTACCCAATCCGAAGAAATGACCACCGTTCCCACTGAAATCAACGCCGCAGCCGTCAAGAACAGCGCGACCGACAAGCACACCCCGATGATGCAGCAATACCTGCGCATCAAGGCCGACTACCCCGACATGCTGGTGTTCTACCGCATGGGCGACTTCTACGAACTGTTCTTCGACGACGCTGAAAAAGCCTCGCGCGTGCTGGGCATCACGCTCACCGCGCGCGGCAAGTCCGAGGGCAATCCGATCAAGATGGCCGGCGTGCCGTTCCACTCGCTCGATGGCTATCTGGCCAAGCTGGTGAAACTGGGCGAGTCGTGCGCGATCTGCGAGCAGATTGGCGACCCTGCGCTATCCAAAGGCCCGGTCGAACGCAAGGTCATGCGCGTCGTCACGCCCGGTACGCTGACCGATTCCGACCTGCTGCCCGAAAAAGCCGAGCGCCCTCTGCTGGCCCTGTGCCTGCAAACCCAGCGCAAGACCGTCACCGCAGGTCTGGCCTGGCTGTCGCTGGCCAGCGGGAATCTGCGCCTGATGGAATTTTCGGGCGACGCACGCGCCATCGAGGCGCGTCTGGCGCATGAACTCGAGCGCATCGCGCCGGCCGAAATCCTGCGCGCCGATTGCGGCGACATGTTCGACGATGGCGCATCCACCGTGCACACGCAGCGCGTGCCGGAATGGCACTTCGATGTCGTCAAGGGCCATGGCGCGCTGCTCGAACAGTTGAAGGTCGCCACCCTCACCGGCTTTGGCGCCGATGGCCTGGGCGCCGCGTTCGGCGCGGCCGGCGCGCTGCTGCGCTATGCCCAGTCCACGCAAGGGCGCGGGCTGCAGCACGTGCGCGGGCTGGCGTGCGAAAACGAGAACGAATACATCGGCCTTGATGCCGCCACCCGCCGCAACCTGGAACTGACCGAGACCATTCGCGGGCAAGAGTCGCCGACCTTGTTTTCGCTGCTCGACGGCTGCCGCACGGCGATGGGTTCGCGCATGCTGCGCCACTGGTTGCACCATGCGCGCCGCGACCAGTCGATCGCGCGCAGCCGGCACCAGTCGATCGCCGCGCTGCTGCAGGCGGATGCCATCGACAATCTGTCGCCGACGCTGGCGCAGGTGCCGGACATCGAGCGCATCACCACGCGCGTGGCGCTACTCAGTGCGCGCCCGCGCGACCTTGCGAGCCTGCGTGATGGCCTCAAGGCCTTGCCGATGCTGCGCGAGCTGGTGGCGCGCTGCTTCGTGCCGGGCGATACGTCGCTGCTGCGCGAGCTGCATGACGACCTGGCCACGCCCGCCGACTGCCTCGACCTGCTGGTGCGCGCCGTGCTGGAAGAGCCGAGCGCGATGATCCGCGATGGCGGCGTATTCGCGCGCGGCTACGACGCCGAACTCGATGAGCTGCAGGCGCTGTCCGAAAATGCCGGCCAGTTCCTGGTCGACCTTGAAACACGCGAACGCGCCCGTACCGGCATCGCCAACCTGCGCGTCGAGTACAACCGCGTGCATGGCTTTTACATCGAAGTCACCAACGGCCAGGCGACCAAGGTGCCGGACGGCTACCGCCGCCGCCAGACGCTGAAGAACTGCGAACGCTACATCACGCCCGAACTGAAGGCGTACGAAGACAAGGCGCTGTCGGCGCAGGACCGCGCGCTGGCGCGCGAGAAAATCCTGTACGACGACTTGCTGGCCCAGCTCGCGCCGCACATCGGCGTGCTGCAAACCATCGCGCGCGCGATCGCGCAGGTCGACGTGCTGGTCGCGCTGGCCAGCCACGCGCTGCGCCACGGCTGGTGCGCGCCGCAGCTGGTCGATGCGCCGTGCCTGAACATCGTCGAAGGTCGCCATCCGGTGGTAGAGAATCAGATCGAGCGCTTCATCGCCAACGATTGCCGCTTCTCGAACGAGCGCCGCCTGCTCTTGATCACCGGTCCGAACATGGGCGGTAAATCGACCTTCATGCGCCAGGTCGCGCTGATCACGCTGCTGGCCTATGTCGGCAGCTATGTGCCAGCGGCCGAAGCCACGCTGGGCCCGATCGACCGTATCTTCACGCGCATCGGCGCCAGCGACGACCTGGCCAACGGCCGCTCGACCTTCATGGTCGAGATGACCGAATCGGCCGCGATCCTCAACGGCGCCACCGAGCATTCGCTGGTGCTGATGGATGAAGTCGGGCGCGGCACGTCGACCTTCGACGGCCTGGCGCTGGCGTGGGCCATCGCACGCCACCTGATCGACACGAGCCGCAGCTTCACGCTGTTCGCGACCCACTATTTCGAGCTGACCCAGTTGCCGGAGTCGTACCCGAGCGCCTACAACGTGCACCTGTCGGCGGTCGAGCACAAGGACAGCATCGTGTTCCTGCATGAGGTGCAGGATGGTCCGGCGTCGCAGAGCTACGGCTTGCAGGTGGCGCAGCTGGCCGGCGTGCCGCAACCGGTGATCAAGGCCGCGCGCAAGCATCTGGCGCGGCTGGAAGCGCAGGCCGCCGGCGGCACGCCGCAGCGCGACCTGTTCGCCGCGCCTCTGCCCGAGCACGATCTCGACGACACCCCGGCGCCAGTCGTGGCGGCGGTCCAGGATGACGGCCTGCGCGACGCTCTTGATGCCATCGATCCGGATGCGCTGACGCCGCGTGAAGCGCTCGAACGGCTGTACGAGCTGAAACGGCTGGCTGCCTGATGTCGATCCCGCGTCCGGTCATTGGCTGCGCTGCGCTACTGGCCACTCTACTCGCCTGCACGCCGCTGGCGGTCCAGGCCAAAGACAAGGACAAGGAAGCGCGCCCTACTCACCGCTTCGCCGTTGTCGGCAATGACACGCGCGCCGACAGTGACGCGCGCCTGAAGCAGGCGCTGGCCGATTCGTCCGAAAAATCGGTGTCGTTCGTGGTCCTCACGGGCATCAAGGGCGAGAACGAAAGCTGCGGCGACAAGCTGTACCTGCAGCGGCGCGACCTGTTCGAGCATGCGAAGCGGCCCGTGATCGTGTCGCTGTCCGGCAGCGACTGGACCGGCTGCCGCAACTCGGCCAAGCGCACCAATGCGATCGAGCGCCTGAACCGCCTGCGCGAACTGCTGTACGGCGAACCCGAATCGCTTGGCGCAACCAAGATCCACCTGACGCAGCTGTCGGCCAGCCCGCGTTTTCGCAGCTATGCCGAAAACGCACACTGGAAGGTGGACAAGGTGCTATACGCCACCATCAATCTGCCGGCTGCGAACAACCATTTCCTGCCGGCGGCGGGCCGCAACAGCGAATACGAAGACCGGGCCGTGGCCAACCGCTTCTGGCTGAACCGCCTGTTCGCGATGGCGCGCAGCGACAAGGCGCAGGCGCTGGTGCTGTTCTCGGAAGGCGCCGTGCGCCCGTTCCATCTCGATCAGCCTGCGGGCCTGCGCGGTCTGTTGCGCCGCGCACCGGTCGAGCGCGACGGGTTCGAGGCAGCGCGGCGTCAGATCCAGGCGCAGGCCGTCAAGTTCGATGGGAAGGTGCTGCTGGTCGACAGTGACGCGCCGGGTGGCCATAAGCCGCAGATCGCATGGAAAGGCAATCTGGGACAGCTGTCAGTGGGAACCAAGGCGGTCGAGGTGAATGTGATGCTGGGGAAAGATGCAGCGTTCACGGTGGTGGACGCGAAGCAGTAAAACAGAAGTTACAAGCGCGGCCACCGCGTGATGCGGTAGCCGCGCACCAACCGGATTACTGCAGCGGCTGGGTACGGAAGTGATCGCCATCATCGCTGTCATCGATCTCGTGATGATGACCGCCAGCGCCGTGCACATGACCGTGCTGGATTTCTTCGGCGGTCGCAGCGCGCACGTCGACCACGGACAGGTCGAAACGCAGAGCCATGCCGGCCAGTGGATGGTTGCCATCCAGGACGACCTTGTCGTCAGCGATTTCGGTGACGGTGAAAATCACCGGCTCGTCGTCGCCGTTTTCGGCCACGCCTTCGAACTGCATGCCGACTTCGATCGGCTCCGGCAGGCGCGAACGCTCTTCGACCTTGACCAGCTCTGGCTCGTAGTCGCCGAACGCGTCGTCTGGCTCTACCTGGATCGTCGAGGCGTAGCCGGTTTCTTTGCCGTCCAGCTCTTCTTCGATCTTCGGCAGGGTATTCTCGTAGCCGCCGTGCAGGTACACCATCGGCTGGGAGCCCTCCTCGATCAGATTGTTCTGGGCATCCGACAGTTTGTAGTTAACCGTCACGACTGTGTCTTTAGCAATCTTCATCGTCCATCCTTTCATTGTGAGCTGCGGATTATACTCTCGATGGGTCTAGGCCCCGCTTCGGCTGGTTATAATGTCGTATGAAAAAATTACCGCTTTTGGGGAATCTTTCCCCTGCAGAATTCCTGCGCGATTACTGGCACAAGAAACCGCTGCTGATCCGTGGCGCCATCCCCGGCTTCAAGCCGCTGCTCAAGTTCGAGAAGCTGGCCGAGCTGGCCGCGCTGAACCACGTCGAATCGCGCCTGGTGTCGCTGCGCGACGGCGAGTGGGACATGCAGCACGGCCCCCTCACCGAATTGCCGGCCCGCAGCGAACCCAACTGGACGATGCTGGTTCAGGGCGTGAACCTGCATGACGAGCGCGCCGACGAGCTGCTGCGCCAGTTCCGCTTCGTGCCCGATGCGCGCCTGGACGACCTGATGGTAAGCTTTGCCACCGATGGCGCCGGCGTCGGCCCCCATTACGACTCGTACGACGTGTTCCTGCTGCAGGCGCACGGCGAGCGCCGCTGGCGCATCGGCGCGCAGCAGGACCTGACGATTATCGAAGGCTTGCCGCTCAAAATCCTGGCCAATTTCGAGGCCGAAGAAGAGTTCGTGCTAGAGCCGGGCGACATGCTGTACCTGCCGCCACAGTACGCGCACGACGGCATCGCCGAAGGCGAATGCATGACGTATTCGATCGGTTTCCGCTCGCCGTCGTTCCAGGAACTGGGCGAATCCTTCCTGCAATTCATGGCCGATTCCATCGACCTGCCGGGCCGCTACGCCGATCCCGAATTGCAAGAAACAAAGAACCCGGCCGAGATTCCGAAGCACATGCTCGCCACCGTCACCGAAGAGCTCAACAAGGTGCGCTGGGATGAAGAAGACGTCACCATCTTCCTTGGCGAGCATATGTCCGAGCCGAAGCACAATGTGTTCTTCACGCCGCCCGCCAAGCCACTGACCTTCGGGCGCTTCATGGAAACGGCAGCCAAGCGCGGCGTCAAATTGTCGAGCAAGACACTGATGCTGTACCGCGGCAAGAACGTGTTCATCAATGGTGAATCGCTGGCCGCCGGCCGCGCCGACAAGGTGGTACTCGACGTGCTGGCCAACGACCGCCGCATCGATGGTGCCACGCTCGGCAAGGCCACCGACGACGTCACCGAATCGCTGTACGCCTGGTACCAAGACGGCTGGGTCGAGCTGGGCTGACCATGGATGCGCGCGCGATCCCGTTCGACACCCGGCGCGATTGCGAGGCGCAGTTTCTCGCGATTGTGACGGCGGCGCAGCACAGCCTGCGCCTGTTCGATCCGGATTGCGCGGTGTTCGCGCTCGGCGCAGTCCAGGTGGATGCGGCACTGCGCGCCTTCCTGCAACGGGGCGGCACCTTGCGCCTGGCCCTGCATGAGCCGGGTCACATCGAGCGCCACTTCCCGCGCTTTCTGCGCCTGCTGCGCGATTACGGCCACCTCTGCGAATGCCGCCAGACGCCGAAAAATCTGCGCCAGCTCACCGATTCATTCTGCATCGCCGATGAACATCACGTGATGCGCCGCTTTCACAGCGACCATATGCGTGGCGAAGCCAACTTCGACGATCCACGCGCCGTCGATGTGCCGCATCATCGGTTTGAAGCGATCTGGGAAGCATCGCGCCCGACGCTGCAACCGACGACAACCGGGTTGTAACGCACCCAGCCGACATGAGTCGTTGCCTGATAGTTACTTTACCCACATTCCGTCATGTGCGTAGCATCTTGTAACAATATAAAGCTTATCAAAGCGGAAAATTCTTACACCACAGCATGTGTTCGCTATTGCGAAACTGTAAAATTGTCTATAATATCAATCAGGAAGGTTCCGTTGCGCCCGTGGCAGTCTTGCTATTTGTGAAGGCACGAGAATTCCATCGAGAAATAATTACCGGTAATTATTATTCGTATCAAGTAGTTCTACTTTTGTAAATACTAAGGAAAAAACCATGAAAAAATCCCTGCTGATCGCTTCCCTGTTCGCTGTTACCCTGGCTGCTTGCGCTAAGAAAGAAGAAGCTCCAGTCGCACCAGTGACCGAAACCCCAGCTGCTGTCGTCGCTCCTGCTGACGCAACCATGCCAGCTGCTGACGCAACCGCTCCAGCTGCTGCTGCTGCTGACGCTGCTGCAACCGACGCTGCTGCTGCTGCAACCACCGCAACCGACGCTGCTGCTGCTGCTCAGACCTCGGCTACGCAAGCTGCTGACGCTGCTGCTACCACCAAGTAATTCGTTACTCGGTAATGAAGAAACCGGCCTGCGGGCCGGTTTTTTTACGTCTGTCGCTTTCGTGGGATGGAGGGCTATGCCGTCCACGCGTTCTGATCGACCAGATCTGGTGGTACATCAACGTTCGTCGAATGCGTGGGCGGGATACCCGCCCACCCTACGTCTGGCCATTTCGCCGATACTTTGGTGAACGGACAACCCGCACGCGCATAAAAAAACCGGCCAACTGGCCGGTTTCTCATTGGCGCAACGAGGATTATTTCAGCTCGTTGTTCAGCAGCGTCAGGATCTTGGTCGTCGTTGGCGAGGTTTCTGCCTTGCCGTCGTTGGTCTGCACCGACACTTCGCTGACATTCGCACCCTGTGCGGCCTTGACCAGCACACGGTAGCGCTGGGCTTCCTTGGCGTCGTCTTCCGACTTGCCGAACGTGAACAGACGCTTGAAGAAGCCATCCTTGGTGTCAACCGCGTCCGGATCGACGTAGCGCACGAAATAGATACCCTGCACGCGGTCGCGGTCTTCGACCGTGAAGCCGACACGATCCAGCGCCAGGCCCACACGGCGCCATGCGCGGTCGAAGCCTTCATCGACCTCGACCTTGTCGCCCAACAGCTTGGCGTGTTGCGGTGCCAGTGGCGCATTGGCCACCATGGCTTCGGCCGGGGCGACTTCTTTCGCACCCGTCAGCAGCGCAACGATGCGGCTCAGGTATTGCGACTCGAGGCCCGGATCGTTGGGACGCACGGTCCAGGTCGTGGTTTCGCTCTGCGGGCCGGTCAGGACTTCTTCGGCGCCGCGGTGGCTGACCCAGATCTCGGTCGAACCGTCCGGCAGGCGCTCCAGGCGCGTACGGAACTTGTCGCGCTCGCCGGTCGAGTAGGCGCTGTCGAACACGCGGCCGATGGCGCGACGCACGAAATCTTGCGGGATCTTCGAGCGGTTCTCGACCCATGCGGTTTCCATGGTGCCGGTGGTGGCCGACTCGGTCTCGAGCGCGAAGCCCTGCTCTTCCCAGAACTGGCGCAGTTGCGGCCAGAGCTGTTCAGGCGTCTGCTTGACCACCAGCCAGCGCTGATCGCCATTGCGCTGCACGCTGACAGCGTCAGTCGAGATCGGGCCGATCGGCTGACCGGATGCCGAGACGCCGGCCACTGCAGGCACGCCGCCGGCCGCTGCTGCAGCCTGGCCCTGCTGGAATTCGGATGCCGTGGCGACACCGCGGCCATCGGGGATCGCGTAGCGGTTGTCGCGCTGCAGCTTGGTGAGGTCAGGCGGCACGTCCAGCGGTGCGGCTTTCTTGGTGCCCTTGTAGTCGACCTTGTCGCCACCGAAAATCGTGGTGCAGGCCGTCAGGCTGAACGCGATGACCGTGAGCGAGAGCACACGGGCGACGGCAGGAGCGTTGATCAGGGATGCGCCGTTGGAATTCTTAGTCTTGCGAATAGTCATGTCGTTCGATATCAGGTCAGTAACCCGAACCCTTGCGGGTTCAGGATGGGGAATGAACGCCGGCTTCCACCAGGGCGGCACGTACGATCTCGTGGTATTGGGAGGACAGCGGCGCGAGCGGCAGGCGCAGGCCGGCCGGCATCTTGCCCATCTCGGCCAGTGCCCATTTGACGGGCACGGGATTCGGTTCGACAAACAACCTGGCGTGCAGGCCGAGTACGCGGTTGTTGATCTCGAGCGCGCGGGCGATGTCGCCATTCATGGCAGCCACGCACAGCTCGTGCATCGCGCGCGGCGCGACGTTGGCAGTGACCGAGATATTGCCGGCGCCGCCGCAGAACATCAGCGCCATCGCGGTCGGATCGTCGCCCGAATACACGGCGAAGGATTTATCGACCATCTTGAGCAGTTCGATGCCGCGCCCGATATTGCCGGTAGCGTCCTTGATGCCGACGATGTTCTCGATCGGCGCCAGGCGCGCGACGGTCTCGTTGGCCATGTCGGCCACGGTACGGCCCGGCACGTTGTACAGGATGATCGGCAGGTCGACGGCTTCGGCGATCGTGCGGAAGTGGCGGTACATGCCCTCTTGCGTCGGCCGGTTGTAGTACGGCACGACCTGCAGGGACGCGTCCGCGCCGACCGATTTCGCATGACGGGTCAGCGCGATCGCTTCCACGGTCGAATTGCCGCCGGTACCGGCGATGACAGGGATGCGGCCGGCGACATGGTCGACGGCCAGCTTGACGAGTTCGCAATGCTCTTCCGGCGACAGTGTCGCCGATTCGCCGGTCGTGCCCACGATGACGATCGCGTCGGTACCTTCGGCGATGTGCCAGTCGATCAGCGCGCGCAGGGCATCGCGATCGACGGTGCCATCTTCGAACATCGGGGTGACGATTGCTACGATACTGCCCTTAATCATAATCTTTGGACCGTGCCATTCATTTAAAAATCTGATTGTAGCGGATAGCCCGCCCCTATGGTTCATTCCTGACCACAATATGGTCGAGCCAGGCCTCGGTTTTGCGGTACGCATGACCGGCGGCGCACAGCCGCTGCACCTGCGCGGGATGGGGCCGCTCTACGTGGCCATCCTCGTACGCCAGCACCTGCAGGCCGCCATCATGGGCCAGCGCCAGCAGTTCACCGGGCGCGAGCAGAAACGCCGGATTCGACGGTTTGCCGTAGATTTCGTTGCCTTGTGCGAAGGTTTCGTAGATCAGGATGCCATCGGGCCGCAGACTGGCCGCGATCTGCGCAAACAGCGGCCGGTGCAGGTAATTGGTGACGACAATGACGGCAAAGCGCCCGGCCTCGAACGGCCAGATCGCGCCATCGGCTTCCAGGTCGCAGGCCAGCGTCGTGACGCCCTCGCCAGCGCTGGCGGCCAGGGCCGCCGGATTACGGTCCACCGCCAGCACCTGCAAGCCTTGCGCTGCGAGCAGGCGCGTGTGGCGCCCGTTGCCGCAGGCCAGGTCGAGCGCTTCGCCCGGCCGCGCGAGGGGCGCGAAACGTGCCACCCAGGGCGACGCGGGCAATGCCGCCATATGAACGCCGGTGCTCATCGACTCAAAGCAGGAAGAACGTGAATGGCGTGGCCGCCAGCTGGACCAGGTAGCCGCCCACCGTCATCACGGGCGCAAGCCAGTACTTCATCACGCCGAGCAGCGCCAGCCCCAGCACGATGAAGAAGCCATACGGCTCGATGCGGGAAAAGGCATAGGCTGCACGGTGCGGCAACACGCTGATGAGGACCTGGCCGCCACCGAACGGCGGGATCGGCAGCAGGTTGAATGCCATGATCAGGAGATTGGTGATGATACCTGCCTGGGCAACCCGGTTCGGGAACTCTTCGCCAACCTGGAAGAACACCAGCAGCGCGCCCAGAATCAGCCAGAGCACGGCCATGATGAAGTTGGCAGCAGGACCGGCCAGTGCCACCCAGGCCATGTCACGCTTCGGATTGCGCAGGCGGCCATAGTCGACGGGAATCGGCTTGGCGTAGCCGAACACGAAGCCGCTCAGCATGAACAGGACGATCGGGATCACGATCGTGCCCCAGATGTCGATGTGTGCCAGCGGATTGAGGCTCAGGCGCCCCGCAGCGTGGGCGGTATTGTCGCCAAAATACCGTGCGGCATAGCCGCGCGCAGCTTCCTGCAGGGTAATTGCGAAAAGGACGGGCAGTGCGTAGACCGCGATGGTGCGAATCGATTCTTCCATGACGGGATTCTATCAGAGCCCGGCACGTGATTACCCCAGGGAATTCTTAAGACGGAACGGCAGACAACCGGATGCCGCCTTGGTCTACAGGCCGAACGCCGCCGGGTCGCCCCTGCCCTCGCGAATCAGCACCGGCTCGGGGCCGGTCAGGTCGATCACGGTGGTCGCTTCCAGCATGCCGGCGCCACCGTCGATGATCAGTTCGATCTGCTTTTCGAGGCGCTCGCGCACTTCATCGGGATCGGACAGCATGTGCTCATCGCCCGGCAATTGCAAGGTGGTACCGATCAGCGGCTCACCCAGCTCCTCGAGCAGCGCCAGCGTGATGCGGTTTTCGGGCACGCGCAGGCCGATCGTCTTGCGCGACGGGTGCGACAGGCGCCGCGGCAGCTCGCGCGTGGCTTCCAGGATCACCGTGTATGGCCCCGGCATCGTTGCCTTGAGCAGGCGGTATTGCGTGTTGTCCACGCGCGCATATTGCGCCACTTCGGACAGGTCGCGCACCAGCAGCGTCAGGTGGTGCTTGTCGTCGACGCCACGGATGCGGCGCAGCTTCTCGACCGCGTTCTTGTCGTCCAGCCGGCAGACAAGTGCGTAGGCGGAATCGGTCGGCAGCGCGACGATGCCGCCGGCGCTGACGATCTGCGCGGCCTGCTTGATCAGGCGCGCTTGCGGGTTTTCGGGGTGAATTTGGAAAAACTGGCCCATGGATGGTGTCCTTATTATTGGTTAGCGGAGCGACTGGAGCGCGGCAATGCGCTGCTCCATCGGCGGGTGGGTCGAGAACAGCGCGCCCCAGCCGCCGCCGCTGCCGGAAATGCCCGATGCCGACATCGCTTTCGGCAATGCGCCCGGGGCGAAACCGCCCAGGCGGGCCAGCGCGTGCTGCATCGGCACGGGGCTGCCCATCAGTTTGGCAGCGCCGGCGTCGGCGCGGAATTCGCGCTGGCGCGAGAACCAGGCCACAATGATCGAAGCCAGCAGGCCGAACAGGATTTCGCAGACCATCACAGTCGCGTAGTAGCCGATGCCGGGCGCGTCGCCCTCTTTACGGAACAGCACCTTGTCAACAAAAAAGCCGACCACGCGCGCGAAGAACACGACAAAGGTATTGACGACACCCTGGATCAGCGTGAGCGTGACCATGTCGCCATTGGCGATGTGGGCAACTTCGTGGCCAAGGACGGCTTCGACTTCTTCCTGGTTCATGCTTTGCAGCAGGCCGGTAGACACGGCGACCAGCGCCGAATTCTTGAAGGCGCCGGTGGCGAACGCATTCGGCTCACCATCGTAGACGGCGACCTCGGGCATGCCGATGCCGGCGCGCTCGGCCAGGCGGCGCACAGTGTCCACCAGCCACTGCTCGGTGGAATTGCCCGGTTGTTCGATCACGCGCGCACCAGTCGACCATTTGGCCATCGGTTTGCTGATCAGCAGCGAGATGAACGAACCGGTAAAGCCGATGACCAGCGACATCACGGCCAGCGAAGCGAAGTCGATGCCCTGCGCCGAGACGGCGCGGCCAAGACCGAGCACGTTCATGACCAGCGACAGCACCAGGACGACGGCGAGATTGGTGGCGAGGAAAAGAACAATGCGCTTCATGGCAGACAACTCCTGAATTGATGACAGGATGCCAATATTGGGCTTCCTGTCGGAAAATTCAAGGGCACAGACTGCATGCCCACGCCATCAGCGCTTCGTGCCCAGGAAAAACCGCAGCATTTCCTTCGACGCCGACGGCCCCGCCGCATCCGTATGCGACCCGGCCGCGTTGCCACCGGCCCAGGCGTGCCCTGCACCCTGCACGACCCACTGCTCAGCCATGGCCCGGCCCGCGTCGTCATGCCAGACACTGCGGCGGCAGCGGCGCCCGCCATGGGCGGCATCGTCGTGGCGCACGTTCAAAGGCGCAGCGTGCAGGCCGGCGTGAGCGCCCACATACTGTTGCAGCACGGCGTCGCCATTGGCGGGCGTTACCACGTGATCCGTACTGCCATGGAACACGATGACTGGCACCGCCTCGCGCAAGGCGCGCCCTTTGGCTGGCTTCTTCATGGCCTGCAAGCCGGTAATCATGTCGCGCCCGCTGCCAGCCGGTAAGCCGGAGTGCACGCCCACTGCCGCGAACAGGTCGGGATACTCGGCGCCAAGCACCGCCGCCATCGCCCCACCCGCCGACATGCCGGCCACGAACACCTGGGCCGGATCGGCGCCGTGCTCCTTGACGATCTGCCGCGTCAGCCCGGCGATGATGCCCGGTTCGCCGGCATCGCGCGCCTGATGACCTGACTCGAACCAATTCCAGCACTGCGTGCGGTTGGACGCGCTGTCCTGCTCCGGATACAGCACGAGGCAGTTGGCTTCTTCGGCCAGGCGATTCATGCCGGTGCCGAGCGCGAAATCGTCCGGATTCTGCGTGCAGCCGTGCAGCATGACGATCAGCGGACGCGGCGCAGTCGACGGCTGCGACGGGATGTACAGCTTGTAGCGGCGGCGACCGGCGGCGTTTGAAAACACGCCCGCCGTGAAGGTGCCCCCGGCGATGTCGTCCATGACCGCCACATCATCGTCCGCAGGCACGCCAATGCCCACACCCACGCCCACGCCCACGCCGGCGGCGCGCATGGCCGTCTTGCCCTTGCGCAGCTGCGCTTGCCAATCGGGCGCGGGGTTGATGTCCACAAAACCGGTGGCATCCTTGCTGGCCGGCGCGGAACTCTGCCCCTGCCCCGGCATCAGGCCGGCCTGCGCCAGCGCTTGCTGGATCGTGGCGGTGGCCGAGGCCACATCCTTGTTCTGCACGAGGCGGGCAGAGGTCATCATCTTGTTCATGAATTGGTCGAGCGATTTCATAGTGATCCAGTCTAGGTAAGGGTGCGATCTGCCAGCGCGGCGCGCACGGCAGGTGATGCAACAAATGCGCCCAGGACCTGGATCGAAGCGATCGCATTCCGGGCAAGTTCAGGTGATACGTTGTCTTCGATGACCGCCAGGCCCAGCACATGGATGTCCAGTTGCTGCCCCTCTGCCACCAGTTGTTCGAGTTCCTGCACCGAGTAGCGGTACAGGCCCATCACATAGCGCTTGCGCACGATGGTCTGGCGGATCACGTCGGCATGCTGCGTGAGCAGGTTGCGAATGGCCGTGCGCACCAGATCGGTACGGTTGGAATAAAACCCTTCCTCGACGAGCAGGTCGACCTGGGCCAGATCGACCAGGCCGACGTTGACCGTGACCTTGTCGCTGTCAGGGAGTTTCTGTTGGGGTAAAACTGCTTTCATCGTGCTCTCCATACGCTGCTTATACTCCAATTGGAGTATAAAACAGCTTTTACAAGAGCTGATCGGCAAATTCTTTGTAAAAACAGGAAAGCAACGGGCGCAACGCGGCCAGCCGCAGAAGCGGCGGGCCATACAGTCAGACTGAGGGGTGCGTTAGAACCAGTCGTGCCAGATCGGCGTCACGCCGGATGGCAGGGGTGGCAGTTCGGCGAACTCGACCCGCGATTCGCCGGGGGCGTGGAAGTCGGTGCCGCGCGAAGCGAGAAAGCCGTAGCGCCGCGCGACTTCGGCGTAAGTGCCGTATTGATCCGGCGTATGGCTGCCGGTGACGACTTCGATGGCAGTGCCGCCCAGTTGGCGGAATTCATCGAACAGCGCGCCCTGGGCCGTGTCACTGAATTTGTAGCGCCCCGGGTGCGCAATGACGGCGATACCGCCCGCGCCCTGGATCCAGCCCATCGCTTCGCCAAGCGTGGCCCAGCGATGCGGCACATAGCCCGGCTTGCCTTCGGTCAGGAAGCGGCGGAAGACTTCGGATGTCGTCCGGCAGACGCCGATCTCGCACAGGTAGCGCGCAAAGTGGGTGCGCGACATCAGGTCGGGATTGGCGACGTAGCGCAGTGCGCCTTCATACGGTGTGGGAATGCCAGCCTGCTCGAGCTGGGCTGCCATCTCGCGGGCCCGTTTTTCGCGGCCATTGCGGGTTGCCGCAAGGCCGGCGATCAGCGCGGGGTTGTTTTCGTCAACCTGCAGGCCGACGACATGGACCGTGTCGTTGGCCCAGGTGACCGAGATCTCGACGCCCGCCACGAAGCGCATGCCCAGCGCCGTGGCCGCCTGGCGGGCGGCTTTCACGCCGCTGATTTCGTCATGGTCGGTCAGCGCCCATACGTTCACGCCGCTCTTGCCGGCGTAAGCGGCCACGTCCGCTGGCGCGAGGACGCCGTCGGAGACATTGGAATGGCAGTGCAGATCGACTTTCAGCATGGACTTTTCAACGGGCGGGATGGACGCTCCATTGTACGCGCATCAATCTGCCGGTGCAGCGAGGAAGTCTTCGATCATGCGCGCGAGCAATTCGGGCTGATCGTGGTGCAACATGTGGCCCGCCTCCGGCACCATGCGCGCCGTCACGTTCTTCAAGTACCCCATGCGGCGATCGACCTCGGCCCGCGCCTGCTCCTTCGCGCCCATCCAGCGCCACATATCGGTGTCCTCGGCCTCGACCCACAGCACGGGCGCCGTGATGGCCGACCACGCCGCCATCATCTCGTCGACGTGGTACAGCAGCGGGCCCGTCATCTTGTGCGCCGGATCGCCCAGGATGCGCCACTGGCCGTCGCGGTCTTGCTCGGACCAGTGGGCAGCGAGAAAGCTCGAACGCTCATACGCCAGGCGCGGATTGGTCTTGCGCAGGCGCGCCGCCACTTCATCCAGGCTCGCATAGCCGCGCATCTCGGGTGGCGCGCGCAGTTCGTCGAGCCAGTTGGCCAGCCGTTTCGGATACTGGGTCGCCTTCGTGCCCGGCAGGCCGAAACCTTCCAGATTGATCAGCTTGCCCACGCGGTGCGGCCGCACGCCAGCGTACAGGCCGGCGATATTGCCGCCCATGCTGTGGCCGAGCAGGTTCACGGCCTCGTCCGGGGCAAACCGATCGAGCAGCGCATCGAGGTCGGCCACGTAATCCGGAAACCAGTAGGTATCGGCGCCCGAACGGTCGCTGTGCCCGAAGCCGCGCCAGTCCGGCGCGATCACGTGCCAGTCGCCCTCCAACGCATCGACGACGAACTGGAACGAGGCGGCCACGTCCATCCAGCCGTGCAGCATGAACAGCTTGGGCGCGCCCTCGTTCCCCCAATGGCGCACGTGAAGGCGCAGGCCGCGCACGGTGACAAATTCAGAACGTGAAAGTTTCATGGCACCTCGAAAAAAGTACGATCGTTCAGGCGATTATATCGCCGCGCCGTTGAATTCGCGTACCACGGCCCCATCTGTCCGACTTCCGGCGTTGGCGAAGCCCGCGCTGCGCCAGGCATGGAGCGGTAAAATAGCGCCATTCCAACCTTCTGCGAGCGCATCCATGGCCATTTACCAGCTGGGCGAACATGCACCCGAGATCGATCCGTCGGCGTTTGTCGCCGATTCGGCCACGCTGATCGGCAAGGTCACGCTGGCGGCCAACACGTCGGTGTGGTTCGGGGCCACGCTGCGGGGCGACAACGAACGCATCACCATTGGCGCGAACAGCAATGTGCAGGAAGGCACGGTGATGCATACCGATATGGGCTATCCGCTCGACATCGGCCAGGGCGTGACCATCGGCCACCAGGCCATGCTGCATGGTTGCACGGTCGGCGACGGTTCGCTGATCGGCATCGGCGCGGTGATCCTGAACGGCGCCCGCATCGGCAAGGGTTGCCTGGTCGGTGCCGGCGCGCTGGTTACCGAGAACAAGACATTTCCCGATCATTCACTGATCCTGGGTTCGCCCGCGAAAGTGGTGCGGACCCTGACACAAGAAGACCTGCTGCGCCTGCAGGGCAATGCCGCGAGCTATGTCGCGCGAGGCCAGCTATTCAATACACAGCTAAAGAGAATCGGATAAAGAATGACGACACCAGACACCACGATTGACATCACGAGCACCACCGGCGACACGCTGCAGAAATTCATCTTCGACAACGCCGCCGTGCGCGGCGAGCTGGTCGAAATCTCCGACACCTGGCGCGAAATCCAGGCACGCCACGGCTACCCGAAAGCAGTCCGCTCGGTGCTGGGCGAGATGGTGGCCGCATGTGCCCTGCTGTCAGCCAACCTCAAGTTCAATGGCTCGATCGTGATGCAGATCCACGGCGACGGCCCAGTGCGCCTGCTCGTCGTCGAATGCGACGCCAACCTGCGCATGCGCGCCACGGCCAAGCTGGCGCCGGACGTCGAGGTCACCGACGACGCCACGCTCGGCCAGCTGGTCAATGTGCAAGGCACGGGCCGCTTCGTGATCACGCTCGACCCGCTTGAAAAGATGCCAGGCCAGCAGCCTTACCAGGGCATCGTGCCGCTGGACGGCGACGACGTCGCCACGGTCATCGAAAACTACATGCTGCGTTCGGAGCAGCTCGACACGCGCCTGTGGGTTGCGGCCGACGACAAGGTCGCGCGCGGCATGCTGCTGCAGAAACTGCCGCGTCACAGCGGCGGCGAAGACCAGACCAAACAGGCGTCCGAAGCGGAAGACCTGGAAACCTGGAACCGCGCCGCGGCGCTGGGCGGCACGCTCAAGCACGAAGAGCTGCTCTCGACCGACATCTCGACGCTGCTGCACCGCCTGTTCTGGGAAGAGACGATCCGCGTGTTCGATCCGCTGCACCCGCAGTTCCACTGCAGCTGCAACCGTGAAAAGGTCGGCAACATGCTCAAGATGCTGGGCCAGCCCGAAGTGGAAACGGCGCTGGACGAGTTGGGCGAGCTGGGGATCAACTGCGATTTCTGCGGCAAGCACTATTCGTTCGACAAGGTCGATTGCGCGCAGCTGTTTGCCGTCGATACTGCAGCCCAGACGCTGATTCCGCCAAGCGGCAGCACGCACTGACTTGCGTAGGCGCCGGCCACCTGCAGGCGCCGTCGGGCTATTCAGGGCGCTTCGGCGCCCTGTTCTTTTTTGGCGGCCTGCAGTGGCACGGCCTGCACGGGCGCGGCCTGCAGCGGCGCCGCCTGCTGCGCATCGGCTGCGAATTCGTAGGTAATCAGGCTGTCGTTGTCCCACTCCTTGCTGCGCACCGGAACGATAAAGCTGTGATGATCTTCGCTCAGCGTCAATAGCCTGCTGCGCTCGCCCGATGTCAGGCGTGCTGCCTCAAGCCGTTTTGGCGCGCGGTAGTACAGCGCCGTCATCGGGGCATGACACATCCCGCCAACGACTGCCATGGCGGTGCGCGCCACAATACCGATCTCGTCCTTCATCACCGCCCATGCCACTTCGCATTCGAGCCGCATGTCGCCCAGTCGGCGCGTGTTCTCCGGCACGCCGGGACTGCGCACACGCGGACGCCAGCGCATCCGCGATTTTTTACGGTTCAAAACCAGGTCGGCATTGTCGTCGAATGCTTCCTGGCTACGCGGCAAAATGAACGTCGCATCGCTGTCGAGCGCGAGCGGAAGGTCCACCGTGTCGCCGGACAGGCGCAGCGCAAGGCCGTCCGGCGACTGGGTCGTGCCATCCTGATTCTTCAATTCAAAGCGCAGACTGGCGCTGGGCGCGAGGCCATGGTGCTTGTCGAACGCGTCCAGCCCACGCGACATGATGCGGTAGGGGCGTAGCTCGGGATCCTTGACGCCACTGACTTCGACCTTCGTTTCCATGCCGGCTTCGGGTGCCGTTACCTGCGCCCATGCCGGGCCGGAAAGTACCAGGACCAGTGCCATTACCGCGCGTTGCGACGTCATGTGATGACCTTTGTTATCAGAAACAAATCAGTCTACGCGACTGGCGCGCGCCAATTCTCACCCTTCGTCACACGTCATGTACCGTCCTGCGGCGATTCGGCTGTGATGGTAAGCTGATGTTTGTTTGATACTGTTGCATTTTCAGACAGTGGCACCAAATACATCTCACTGACTAATGGAGAAATACACATGAACATCGATATTGGCATCAACACCGAAGACCGCGCAAAAATCGTCGAATCGCTCTCGACCGTCCTGGCCGACAGCTACATGCTGTACCTGAAGACCCACAACTTCCACTGGAACGTGACCGGTCCGATGTTCCAGACCCTGCACGTGATGTTCCAGGAGCAGTACACCGAACTGTGGACCGCGCTGGATGATATCGCCGAGCGTATCCGCGCACTGGGCCACTTCGCACCAGGCACCTACAAGCGTTATGTGGAACTGTCGACCATCACCGAAGAAACCGACGTGCCGTCGGCCAAAGAGATGATCCGTCAACTGGTCGAAGGCCAGGAAGCCGTGATCCGCACCGCGCGCGCTGCCGTGCGTATTGCTGATGAAATCGACGACTTCCCGACCGCCGACATGCTGTCGACCCGTATGGAAGTGCACGAGAAAAATGCATGGATGCTGCGTGCATTCCTGGAGCAAGGCGCAGGCCACGAGCAGGGCGACGCATCGTCGCAGTCGAAAGAGTAAGAAGCACTGCGGCCCTTCACGGGCCGCTGTATCGCTAAGTAATTTAGCGTCGAAACGTCGTTCCAGCGAAAGCGGGAACGACGTTTTTACGTGTGTAGCGAAGAGACGCGGGGTGCGTCGTCAGCCTTACTTCCCGCCACTCATGTGCAGGTCAACGACCTTCATGATCTCGAGCGTGAGATCCATATCGAACTCCCCTGCCGTCATCGCCGCCTGCAGCGCGTCGCGCGGCATGCCCACGCTGGCAGCCAGCTCGCCCAGGGCGGGCGCTTGCGCCACTGCCTGCAAGGCTGCGGTAATCACGGCGCCATCGCCATCTTCGAACGCTTCGGCCAGGCAGTCTGCGATCGCATCGAGCGAATCGAGGCTGGCGGGATCGATCGGGGTAGTTTCATCAAGCATGATAGTTGGTTCAGTGTGCGGCAGCGCCGGTTGGCTTGGCGCCAGGTTTCGGCGGCGGTGGTGGTGGCGGCACGGTCATCGATTCGACCGGGATTTCATTCTTGCGCAGCACCTGCACGAAAATCTCGTTCTGCTTGATCATGCCCAGGTCGTAGCGCGCACGCTCTTCCACGGCGCCCGTGCCTTCGGTCAGATCATCGACTTCAGAGTCGAGCTTGCTGTTGCGCGCGGTGAGCTGCTCGGTCTTGATGCGCGTGGTTTCAACCTGGTTCTGCATGTCGGCCACGGACAGCCAGCCGCCCTTGCCAAGCCAGAGGGGATACTGGATCAGCACGAGCAGCGCAGCCAGGACAATCGTGATCAAGCGCATGGTGAGAAACGAAGGAGATGAAAAAGCCGACGCGCGGGTGGGATGCTCCCATCCCGCGCGCCGGCCCCGGGGAATTACTTCAGGTTGTAGAACGCGTCACGGCCAGGGTAGCTGGCGATGTCGCCCAGGTCTTCCTCGATGCGCAGCAACTGGTTGTACTTGGCCATGCGGTCCGAACGCGACAGCGAACCGGTCTTGATCTGCAGCGCGTTCAGGCCCACGGCGATATCGGCGATGGTCGAATCTTCGGTTTCGCCCGAGCGGTGCGAGATCACGGCGGTGTAGCCGGCGCGCTTGGCCATCTCGATGGCGGCGAACGTTTCGGTCAGCGTGCCGATCTGGTTGATCTTGATGAGGATCGAGTTGGCGATGCCCTTCTGGATGCCTTCTTTCAGGATCTTGGTGTTGGTGACGAACAGATCGTCGCCCACCAGCTGAACCTTCTTGCCCAGCGCGGCGGTCAGGGTGGCCCAGCCTTCCCAGTCACCTTCGTGCATCGCGTCTTCGATCGAGATGATCGGGTACTTGTCGCACCAGGTCGAGAGCATGTTGGTGAAGTCCTCTGCCGACAGGCTCAGGCCGCCTTCGCCTTCGAGCACGTAACGGCCATCCTTGTAGAACTCGCTGGCGGCGCAATCGAGGCCGAGTGCGATGTCCTTGCCGGCGACGTAGCCGGCCTGCTCGATCGCTTCCATGATCAGCTTGATGGCTTCTTCGTGGTTGGCCACCGACGGGGCGAAACCGCCTTCGTCGCCGACTGCCGTGTTCAGGCCGCGTGCGTGCAAGATTTTCTTGAGCGTGTGGAACACCTCGGCGCCGTAGCGGATGGCTTCCTTGAACGATGGGGCGCCCACCGGGATGATCATGAATTCCTGGATGTCCAGGTTGTTGTCGGCGTGCGCGCCGCCGTTGATGACGTTCATCATCGGCACCGGCATCTGCATCGCGCCCGAACCGCCGAAGTAGCGGTACAGCGGCAGGCCCGCTTCTTCGGCGGCGGCCTTGGCCACGGCCATCGACACGGCCAGCATGGCGTTGGCGCCCAGGCGGCTCTTGTTTTCGGTGCCGTCGAGATCGATCAGGGTGCGGTCCAGGAACGCTTGCTCGTTCGCGTCCAGGCCCATGATCGCTTCGGAGATCTCGGTGTTGATATTTTCGCAGGCTTGCAGCACGCCTTTGCCGAAGTAGCGCTTCGGATCGCCGTCACGCAGTTCGATCGCTTCGCGCGAGCCGGTCGATGCGCCCGACGGCACTGCCGCGCGGCCCATCACGCCCGATTCGAGCAGGACGTCGCATTCGACGGTAGGGTTACCGCGGGAATCCAGGATTTCGCGGCCGATGATATCAACGATAGCACTCATGTTTCTCAGTCTCCAGAAGGTAGGTAATCTTGGGGGGACCACCGTGCTCCGGGTCCCTCAGGGATACCCGCAACACGGTGCATCCAAACCTGAACGGTTACTTGAAGTCGAATTCCAGGAACGGCGACTTCTTGACGACGCGGTCGATCTCGACCAGGGTCGTCAGGAGCTCTTTCATGCGCGCCAGCGGCACCGCATTCGGGCCATCCGACATCGCATTGGCCGGGTCCGGGTGCGTTTCCATGAACAGGCCGGCGATGCCCGACGCCACGGCGGCGCGCGACAGCACAGGGATGTGCTCGCGCTGGCCGCCCGACGACGTGCCCTGCCCGCCCGGCAACTGTACCGAGTGGGTCGCATCGAACACCACCGGGCAATTCGATTCGCGCATGATGGCCAGGCCACGCATGTCCGACACCAGGTTGTTGTAGCCGAATGAGGCGCCGCGTTCGCAGGCCATGAAGTTATCTTCTTCGAGGCCGGCGTCGCGCGCAGCGGCGCGCGCTTTGTCGATGACGTTCTTCATGTCGCCCGGGGCCAGGAACTGGCCCTTCTTGATGTTGACCGGTTTACCCGAACGCGCGCAGGCGTTGATGAAGTCGGTCTGGCGGCACAGGAACGCCGGCGTTTGCAGCACGTCGACGATGCTCGCGACATGCGGGATCATCTCGGCGTCATGCACGTCGGTCAGCACCGGCACGCCGATTTCGCGGCGCACGTCGGCCAGGATCTCGAGACCCTTCTCGATGCCAGGGCCGCGGAACGATTTGCCCGACGAGCGATTGGCCTTGTCGAACGACGATTTGTAGATGAACGGAATACCGAGTGCTGCGGTGATTTCCTTGAGCGTACCCGCCGTGTCCATCGCCATCTGGCGCGATTCGATCACGCAGGTGCCGGCGATCAGGAAGATCGGGTGCTCGAGGCCGACGTCGAATCCGGCAAGTTTCATGCTGCGTCTCCTTGGAGTGCTGGTGCGGCCTGGACGGCGTTGGCTGCAGGATTGGTGTTCGATGCCTGATGCGCCAGGGCGGCCCGGATGAACGACGTGAACAGCGGGTGACCGTTGCGCGGCGTCGACTTGAACTCGGGGTGGAACTGCACGCCCATATACCAAGGGTGCGAGTTCGCGCCGGTGCGTGGCAGTTCCATGATTTCGCACAGGTCTTCGTTCGGCGTACGCGCCGACACGGTCAGGCCCGCAGCCTCGACCTTCGGCAGGTAGTGGTTGTTACCTTCGTAGCGGTGACGGTGACGCTCGGTGACGACGTTGCCGTAGATTTCAGCGGCCAGCGTGCCAGGGTTGACGGCGCAGGTCTGCGCGCCCAGGCGCATCGTTCCGCCCAGGTTCGAGTTGGTGTCGCGCTTTTCGACCTTGCCGTCGTGGTTCTGCCACTCGGTGATCAGGGCGACGACCGGCTGGTCAGTTTCAGGATCGAACTCGGTCGAGTTGGCGTTGGCCAGGCCCGCCATATTGCGTGCGTACTCGATCAGCGCGACCTGCATGCCCAGGCAAATGCCCAGGTACGGGATCTTGTTTTCGCGGGCATAACGGGCAGCGGCGATCTTGCCTTCGACGCCGCGCTTGCCGAAGCCGCCCGGCACCAGGATCGCATCGTACTTGGCCAGGTGGTCGCAGCCACGGGTCTCGATTTCTTCGGAATCGAGGTACTCGATGTTGACGCGGCTTTCGGTGTGGATGCCGGCGTGGCGCAGCGCTTCGGTCAGCGACTTGTACGACTCGATCAGGTCGACATACTTGCCGACCATGCCGATCGTGACTTCGTGCTTCGGATTTTCGAGCGTGTGGATCAGCTTGGTCCACATCGACAGGTCGGCTTTTGGTGCTTCCAGGCCAAGGGCTTCGAGGATGATGTCATCCAGGCCCTGGTCGCACAGCACTTGCGGCACCTTGTAGATAGTGTCGACGTCCCACACCGAAATGACGGCCTGCTCTTCGACGTTGGCGAACAGCGAAATCTTGGCGCGCTCGTCGTCCGGGATCGGGCGGTCGGCGCGGCACAGCAGCGCATTGGGCGAGATGCCGATTTCGCGCAGCTTCTGCACGCTGTGCTGGGTCGGCTTGGTCTTGAGCTCGCCGGCCGAGGCGATGAACGGCACGAGCGTCAGGTGCACGAATGCGGCGCCCTTGCGGCCCGAGCGCAGTGACAGCTGGCGCGCCGCTTCGAGGAACGGCAGCGACTCGATGTCGCCCACGGTGCCGCCGATTTCGACCAGCGCCACGTCGACGCCTTCGGCGCCACGGCGGATGTAATCCTGGATCTCGTTGGTGATGTGCGGGATCACCTGCACGGTCTTGCCGAGGTATTCGCCACGACGTTCCTTGCGGATCACCGATTCATAGATCTGCCCCGTGGTGAAATTATTCACCTTTTTCATGCGGGTGCTGATGAAGCGCTCGTAGTGGCCAAGGTCGAGGTCAGTCTCGGCGCCGTCGTCGGTGACGAACACTTCGCCGTGCTGTGTTGGACTCATGGTGCCCGGATCGACGTTGATGTACGGATCGAGCTTGAGCATGGTGACTTTGAGACCGCGGCTCTCGAGGATTGCGGCGAGGGAGGCAGCTGCAATCCCTTTGCCCAGGGAAGAGACGACGCCGCCAGTGACGAATACGAATTTGGTCATTGTGCTGATGGTGCCGAACGGCACACGCGGGAAATAGAAATTATACCTTAAAGCGACAAATATCGCCTCATATCAAGACGTTAACTCTGTTGCCCTGGTGTCGCTGGCCGATCACAAAATCACCAATTATCTCTTTTTCTCAGTGCAATTATATTTCGACTGGGCAATAATTGTCGTTAGCAACATCACGCTTTAAGTAAATGACAACACCGGTCAAGACCGTCGGCAGACCACTGTTTCCGATGCTGGGCCACCCCGCATCCCCACATCTCACGCAAAGAAAACATGGGCAACTTTATCAAACTCAATATCGGAACGCGACTGGCAGCAGGCTTCGCACTGACCCTCATGATGACGGTCATCATCGCGACCGTCGGCGTCTGGCGCCTGAATCAGGTCGCGCAAGAAACGCAGATCATCCTGGCCGAGCCACTGGCCAAAGAACGCATGATTGCCGAGTGGTACACACAGATTTTTGCCGCTGTGCGCCGCACCGCCGCCATCGTCAAGAGTAGCGACGGCTCGCTGACCGCCTACTTCAAGGAAGACGCGGCCGCCACCGGCAAGCTGTCGGCCGACCTGGTCAAGAAAATCGAACCGTTGATCAGCGGTGACGAAGAAACGGCCCTGTTCAAGTCGGTGATGGAACACCGCGCCGCTTACAGCAAGGCGCGCGACGGCGCCATCAAGGCCAAGGCCGATGGCAACACCGAACTGGCTGAACAGATCCTGACCCAGCAATTCACGCCAGCCGCCAAGGCCTATGAAGGGCGCGTCCATGACCTGGTCAACCTGCAGCAAAAGCACATCAGCGACAGCGCCGCAATGATTGCCGGCACCGCGGCACGAGGCAAGGTCGTCATCGGCTCGCTGGCAGCCGGCGCCCTTCTGCTGGGCGGCGTCTTCGCCTGGCTGCTGACACGCTCGATCACCCGGCCGCTGCGCCGTGCCGTACAGGCTGCCGAGCAGGTCGCCGCAGGCGACCTGACCGTGCGCATCGACAGCAGCGCCAATGATGAAACCGGCGCCCTGCTGCGCGCGCTGGGCAATATGAATAACAGCCTGGCCAGGATCGTCGACGAAGTGCGTACCGGCACCCAGACCATCAGCGGCGCCTCGGGCGAAATCGCCGCCGGCAGTTTCGACCTGTCGAGCCGCACCGAACAGCAGGCCGCAGCGCTGGAAGAAACCGCCGCCTCGATGGAAGAACTGACGGGCACCGTGCGCCAGAACGCCGACAATGCGCGTCAGGCCAACCAGCTGGCGATCGCCGCTTCGAGCGTCGCGACGCAAGCCGGCGCCTCGGTCGACCAGGTCGTCGCCACGATGGGCTCGATCAACGAGTCGTCGCGCAAGATCGTCGACATCATCAGCGTCATCGACGGCATCGCGTTCCAGACCAATATCCTGGCGTTGAACGCTGCCGTGGAAGCGGCGCGCGCCGGCGAGCAGGGCCGCGGCTTTGCTGTCGTCGCATCCGAAGTGCGCACGCTGGCACAGCGCTCGGCCGCTGCCGCCAAGGAAATCAAGGGCCTCATCGGCGACTCGGTCGACAAAGTCGACACCGGCACCAAGCTGGTCGACCAGACCGGTGCGACGATGCGTGAAGTGGTGGACTCGATCCGCCGCGTGACCGACATCATGGGCGAGATCTCGTCGGCCAGCCAGGAGCAGATCACCGGGATCGACCAGGTCAACCAGGCCATGGGCCAGATGGACAACGCCACCCAGCAGAACGCCGCACTGGTTGAAGAAGCCACCGCTGCCACCGCATCGCTGCAGGATCAGGCCAAGCGCCTGGCACAGGTGGTCGACGTGTTCAAGCTCGACGCCGCGCACACGACGCCGGTCGCGGTGAGCGCACCCGTCAAGCGCCCGCCACCGGCACGGCCGGCACTGAGCAAGCCGGCGCCACGTGCACAGGCCAAGCCTGCTGTTACGCCTGCGGTTACGCCTGCTGATACGACTGCCGAAGAGCCAGTGAGCAAGACTGCGGAAAAGCCGGCGGCCAGGCCGGTCAGCAAACCGGTCGCCAAGTCAGCCAGCAAGCCGGTCGCTACGACCAAGATGAATGAAGCGGAGTGGGAAGAGTTCTAAACTTCCAGCTGCTGTCAGCAAAAACCGCCGTCCCCGCTCCGGGCACGGCGGTTTTTTGCTTTGTGACCGTATTTTTCAACAACGTCGCACATCCGCATCCAATTCACTAACAAGTTAGCACATTTGTGCAAATGTGATACTATTTGGCAAGATCAACTCCGATCTCACGCAATGGCGCGGTCACGCGTCGTTGCTTGCCGTTCCCACGGCATGTCACGGGCGTCCTTGCCCAGAGTTCCTCTCCGGAACTGCCCTACTTAAGCGCCCCCACTGCGCGCACTTCGCCCCTTTCGGGTCGCCCATCGCGTTCACGAACGCCACGATTTTGCAGGTGCTAATTTGACTCAACAAACAACCGGTTTGCCAACGGCATCCCCACATCTTTCTTCTTCCAATCCAGGCATCCTCGACAGGCTGTGCGAAAAACTCGGCATTCCACGGCCACTGCTGTGGGGCTTCGTCGGCCTGCTGGTCTTCATGATCGGCGATGGCGTCGAACTCGGTTACCTGGCGCCCTACCTGGCCCAGAAAAACATGGTCGAAGCCGATATCGCGGTCCTGTTCACCGTGTACGGCGTGACCGTGGCGATCGGTTCCTGGTGTGCCGGTGCGCTGTCGAATATCTGGGGGCCGAAGAAAGTCATGCTGATCGGCGCCGGTATCTGGGTCGTGTTCCAGGTGGTGTTCCTGACATTCGGCGTCGGCCAGATGAGCTATCCGATGATGTTGGCCGGCTACGCCCTGCGCGGCTTCGGCTATCCGCTGTTCGCCTACGGGTTCCTGGTCTGGATCGTCGCCGCCACGCCGGCCAAGAAGCTGGGCCTGGCGATGGGCTGGTTCTGGGTTGCCTATGCGGCCGGCCTGCCGACCCTCGGCGCGCTGGTTGCGAGCTTCTCGGTGCCATTGATCGGTGCGCTGGCCACGTTCTGGCTGTCGCTGATCCTGGTGATTGCCGGCGCGGCACTGGCCCTGCTGTGCGTGAAGGATGCCGCCGGCACGAAGCGCCTGGCGCCAGTCGGTGAAAAGCCGTTGACGTCGCTGATGGGCAGCGTCTCGATCATGTGGGAAGAACCGAAGACCTCGCTCAGCGGCGTGGTGCGCACCATCAATACCGCATCGATGTTCGGCTTCTTTATCGTGCTGCCGGGCTTCTTCATGGAGGTGATCGGCTTCACGCTGGAGCAATGGCTGCGCCTGGTGACAGTGATTTTTGTCGCCAATATTGCCGGCAACATCATCTCGAGCCGCCTGGCCACCCGCTTCGGCCTGCGCAACACCGTGATCTGGATGGGCGCGGTCGGCAGCGCCATCACTACGCCGCTATTCTTCTACATGCCGCAGCTGTTCATCGGTAACTTCTACATCGCCGCGCTGTTCGGTGCGATGTACGGCATGACGCTGGGCGGCTTCGTGCCCCTGTCGGCGCTGATGCCGCTTTTGGTGCCGAAAAACCGCGCCGCCGCATTGTCGGTGCTGAGCCTGGGCGCGGGTGCATCGACCTGGGTCGGTCCGGCCATTGTCGCCATCTTCAGCGCGTCGCTGGGCGTGGCAGGCATCATCTGGATCTTTGCCGGGCTGTATGCGCTCAGTGCATTCCTGATGATTCCGCTGCGCGATCCGGAAGAACTGCGTGACGACAAGCCCGCCAAACGCGGATCGGCGCCAGTCGCGCCGGCCGCAGCCGCAGCCGCAGCCGCACACTGACAGGATCAGAAGCCCATCTGCATGCTGCCCTTGATCCTGTCCTTGACAACGTTGCCAAGCTTCGTGGCTGCGTTGCCATGCCGCGCAAACTCGGCGTTGACCGAGGTTGATTTGTCGAGCTTGAGTTTTGCGCCGCCCCCCGTGTACAGCCCCGTCTCGGACCCGGCATTGACGCCACGCTTGACCACGCTGTAGGCGATCCCCGCCTTGGCATACGCCGATAGGCGCTCGTCCTCGGGCGTCGATAGCTTGACGGCCAGATGGTTGCTCGAACCTTTGTCGCCGAGCACCTCCGACGCATCCTCGGCCCTGCCCTGCTCGACCCGGTACAGGCCGCGGTCGGGCAGATTGACGTAACCGGCCTCGAGCGCGACATTCGGGGTGACCCTGACACCGCCAACCAGCTGCGGGTCACGCCGGAAGCCCTTGAGCACGTGGTCATTGGGCTGCGCGACAACGTTCGCACCATACAGGCGCGACCCTGCCGACCGCGTTTCGGCAAACGGGTCGGGTTCGTGCAGCTGATCGGCCTTGAGTACCGCCGGTCCGGCTGGCGTCTGGATTGGCAGCAGTTCCTGCGCCTGCGCTGCACACGCGGCGAGCGCGCCAACGGCCAACGCCATGATCCGGATTATCGTCATCGTTATCCCTCCAATTGACAGACCCGAAGCTTACGACGGAAAGCGCCAGGCGCGGCATGCACCTTGCATGACTTGGTAACAAGTTGTCGCGGCAACCTGCGTGGCAAGCCCGTCTCCATAGGGCGCTACCCCATATTATCCACACCACGGGTCGTGCACGGCACACGACCAAGATTCATGAGATTTCTTGATAATAGGTATCATCTACGCTGTAATACCGTGTTGGAGAAATGCGACCGAATATCCGTTGCATTGAATAAGGCCATGCAAACTCGACTGGAGCAGTGGTTACATGTCAGTACTAACGTCATTTCCGGACGCTGCGTCCGCGCTGTCCCTCATGTCCGGATTGAATCAGGACACGCGTCTGCTGAGGCTTACCACGCCGCTGGGCGTCGACGTCCTGGTTGCCGAATGCGTGCGCGGAGAAGAAGGCCTGAGCCAGGGCTTTCAGTTCAGGATTGCTGCGCTGTCGACCGATGCCGCGATTCCGCTGAAGTCGCTGATCGGGCAACCGGTGCTGTTGGAACTTCTGACGACCGCCGGGCGCGACGCGCTACGTCCGTTTCACGGCCATGTCACCACCGTTGAATTGACAGGCGCGAATGGCGGCCTGGCGCGCTACCAGTTGACGATCGAACCCTGGTCGGCCTTCCTCTCGCACGGACGCGACAGCCGCATATTCCAGGACATGACGACGCCCGATATCCTCGATGCGGTATTTGCGGGATACAGCGGCAAGGGGAAACTGGTCCCGGCCTGGCGCTTCGATCTGCAGGACCGCGACGTCTATCCGAAGCGCAGCGTCACCACGCAATACCTCGAGAGTGACCTGGCCTTTGCCCAGCGGCTGATGCACGAGGAAGGCCTGTTCTATTATTTCGAGCATGCGGGCCAGGCCGACACCCCGGCGCTGGGAACGCATACCATGGTGATCGCTGACCACAATGGCGCGTTCGAAGGCGACCGCCAGGGCAGCATCGCCTTTTCACAACCCGGCGCCACGATGCGCCAGGATACCTTCGACCGCTGGCGCACCGAACTGCGCCTGCAGCCCAACGCTGTCGAGCTCGTTAGCTGGGACTACCGGTCGCTCGACACCCGCCCGGTGAACGCTGCCAGCACGCCCGGCGCCGGCCAGGCCGAACTTACCACCCGCGACGTTCCGGGCGCGTATGCGTACGCGTCTCGCGCACAAGGGCAGCGCATCGCCGAGCGCCAGTTGCAGGCCTTTGAGGCGAACAAGGAAATCCACGTTGGCGCGGGCACCGTGCGCACGCTGCGACCAGGCACGCTGTTTACCCTCACCGGGCAAGCCACGCTTGATACGGCGGCCAGCGACGACGAGCGCAGCTTTGTCGTCGTGCGCGTGGTCCACCTGATGCACAACAACCTGAGCGCGGAGATGCGCACCGATATCGACGCGCGCCTCGGCGTGGGCCTGCTGGCTGCCGCAATCGACCAGGAGCAACGCACCAGCCTGCACGCGACCGGCAAGACGATCGGGCAGCGGCCGACCTACCGCAACCGGATCGACGCCATCCGCAGCAACGTACCGTACCGCAGCAGCGGGCGTGACGCGCACGGGTGCGTGCTGCATCCGCGCCCGACCGTCATGGGCCAGCAGACTGCCATCGTCGTGGGTCCGCCCGGGACGGCGATTCACACCGACCGCGATCATCGGGTGAAGGTGCAGTTTCATTGGCAGCGAGGCGTGCGCAGTCACAACCGGCTGACGCATCCGCAGCCGGACGGCCATACCGGCGCGCCCGGCGACGACGGGGCCAGCACCTGGGTCCGCGTGGCAACGCCGATGGCGCCCGTGGCGGGGGCCAACTGGGGCAGCAGCGCGCTGCCCCGGGTCGGGCAGGAAGTACTCGTGGATTTCCTGGACGGGAATATCGACCGGCCGGTGGTGATCGGTGCGCTCTACAATGGCCGCGGCCAGGCTGATGCCCAGCACAACCAAGTGGCGGCGGGCGCAGGCGCCGCGACCGGTAATGCGCCGGCGTGGTTTGCCGGGCAAGCTGGCGGGCATGCGCATCCAGCCGTCCTGTCAGGCTTCAAGACGCAGGCACTTGGCGCCAGCCAGAGCGGCAGCGGCGCCTACAGCCAGCTGGTGCTCGACGATAGCCCGGGACAGGCGCGCGTCAGCCTGCAGCACCATGCGAACGCTCACCAGGGTACGGCCGAGCTCAATCTGGGCCACCTGGTGCATCAGACCGACAACCAGCGCCTGGCGGCGGCAGGCTTCGGCGCAGAACTCAAGACCGAGCACAGCGTCGCCATGCGCGCTGGCAAGGGATTGTTACTGTCAACCGATGCGCGCGGCAGCGCTGCAGGAACACAGCTCGATTCGCACGAGGCGGTCACGCAGATTGAGGAAAGCCTGCAACTCCAGACCGATCTGGCCGAACTGGCGAGCAAGCACAACGGCACGGGATCGGGCGCGGCTGCAGGTGCGGGAACGGGTACGGCAGCAGGTACAAGTCCGCTGCGCGTCAGCGACGCAATGGCGCGCAGCCGGGATGCCCTGCAGGGCAAGACCAGCGGTGGCGCTGCGCCGCTGCCCCGGTCCACAGAGGTTACTGAGGCAGGGGCAGAGCCAGGCTACACGCAGCCGCAAATGCAACTGAGTTCGCCGGCAGGCATTGCTGCTACCACGCCGATGCATGCCATCTTTACTGCTGGCATGACGAGCGCACTGAACGCGGGACACGACATCAATCTGGCCGCGCAGGGCAATACGTTCGCCGCCGTCAAGAACGGGATCACGCTGTTCACATACGGCAAAACAACTGCAGGCGACAAGCCGAACCAGGAAACAGGCATCCGGCTTCATGCAGCAAGCGGCAAGGTCAGCAGCACAAGCGCGACAGCGGAAACCCGGCTGACCGCAGACAAGGCCATCACAGTCGCCAGTGTCACGGCATCGGTCAACATCAAGGCCAAGCAGCATGTCCTGCTCAATGCGCAGGGTGCGCAGCTGAAACTCGAGGGCGGCAACATCGAATTGTTCAGCCCGAAAAAGGTCGAATTCAAGGCCAGCATGAAGGAACTCACCGGGCCGCATGACGCCAGCACCGGTCTGCCGGCCCTGTCCAAACCCACCGAGATTTTCAACGAAGCCTTCGTGGTCCGGAACGAAAAGACCGGCGAGATCATGGCCCATGTTCCCTACCGCATGGAATCCGCCAGCGGCGTCGTCCTCGAAGGGATCACCGACTCAATGGGCCGCACCCAGCGCCTGTTCACACCGAAACCCGAAGACATCCAGTTGTTCCTGAAAGACCAGGATTGAATTTTCAGTAGAAGCAGACACGATGACCGATTCCGCCACCGCAACGCCACCGAAGCCACACGCCGTCGCCACAACCACGCCGGCCGCCGACACCTTTACCGAAGCCAAGCTCACGGAGGGAGGCGGCATGTTGATCTACTGGCCGCAAAAAAATGCCTTCCTGGCCTGCTATCCGGACGAGCACCGCGCCCTGCTGGCGGAAGCGGACGACAACAGTGCCAAGATCGAGGCCTTGCAGGAAGCGAATCGCGCCGTTACCGCTGCATCGATGAAGTTGCGCGAAGCGCAGAAATCGAACGTCAAGCCCGACATCGACGCGGCTGAAGCGGCGCTGAAAAAAGCGCTCAGCGAAATGGCGGCCGCGAGCGACGCGGTCAAGAAAAAGCTCGAGCCGTTGCAGAGCCTGGATGCCAAGGAGGGCGTCAAGATGGTCGAAATGGTGGCGCTCAAGACCAAGAAATATGGCCAGAAGCCGACCCCGATCTATGTGAAAAGCACCTCGCTCAAGAAGGTACTGGCTGACAACCGGATTTATCTTGTTGAAGGGGAAAAGGCCAAGCGCAAGGAAGGCAAGCTTTTCAAGGATGGCACGCTGAACGTGAAGGAAATCAAGCACCGCATTACCGAGAAAGTTCAGGACAAGAGCAAATTTTCGAAGGAGTGGAAACTCAAACCCGAAGACGCGGACGCCTATACCGGCGTATTGACCGCATGGGCGCGCACGATGAATGGGGATATCACCACCTTCATCGAACGCAATAAGGGTGAACTCGAGAAATACCTGGAGGTTGACCCGGACAGCGCCGAGCGTCGCATTGATCTGTCGGCGGAAGCGCAGTTGATGCGTTATTCCGCCGGCGCCGGACTGGAAGTCAACTTCAATCCGTTCAAGGGGAACCTGCACGACGGGCGCGACAAGACCTGGACGAAGCGGGCCCTGCGTGGCCTGAAATCCGGCGAGTTCGGTATCAAGGGCAATGCCCACTCTTCGTTCGCGGTTGCGGAAGGCAAAGTTCGTACCGAAGTCTATTATCCGCATTTCGCTGGATTTCACGTGCAGCCAAAGATTGGCGACCAGGTGTTCGAGATGGGATATATGCGGCTATATGGCGATCTGGTACTGTCCGGCGGCGTCGGTGCAAGTCTGGCTGTCGAGACCGACATCGGGATCGGTTACACCGCTGGCAAGCAGGGTATTCGAGGCGTTCCACCGGCGAACCGCAACAAGCAGGGCGTCAAGATGCGCGCCGGGGCCGAGGCGGGCCTGGACGCCTTCGCCGGGGTGCGTGTAGCGATCGACATCCAGGGCGAAATACAATGGCTCAATCCTGAGGGTGACGCCAGCGATGGTAAGCCGGTGACAGTCAAACCGGGCGAAGCCATCGGCGAATTCAAGACAGTGGCAAAAGTAGGCGCTGGTGCAGCAGGCAGCGCGGGCGCTGGATTCAAGGGCGCTTTCAAGATCGGGACCAGAAATGGCAGCTTTGTGATCAGCGCCCGGGCCGGGGCCTGTTGGGGGCTGGGCGGCGAAGGGGCGCTGAGCGGCGAAGTGGGGTATGAAACGATCCAGGAATTCTTCAAGTTCGTGTCGTACCAGCTGAAGCGGGCTGACTACGGCAAAATTGCGGACTTCATGGATCAGCGGGTCTACGACTACTACTGCAAACTTTATTACCTTGTCATTGCAAAAGGGGCCAAGCTTGCTGACTATGCAAACAAGATTAGCGATGCAATCAACGATGAGTATGACGACTTCAAGGACAAACTCGACAAGGCGATCGACAACGGCACTTCCGGTGCTGAACAGTTCCTGAAGAATATCCAGGATGAGCTGATCAAAAAGACGGGCAGCTGGTTCAGCTACTCCCCCCCGGAAGTCACGGGTCAGATCAATCGCCAGATAGCATTGATCGGGATAGGCACCCATCCATCGCTCAGCCAGGAGGCTTCACGACTGATGGCAATGTCCCTCGGATCACCTCAGACCATGAATCAGCTCGCGACGATTGCCGAGCGTATGACCCCAGCCCTGGGCGACAAACAGAATCAGGCGCTGGGCTTTGCACTGATCGATAACTGCTTGCAGGGAACCCGCTACGCGAATGCCCGCGTACAAACGGAAGAACGACTGGCCGGCGCTCAGACGCTGGTGAGCAAACCGTATATCTGGAACACAGAACCCGAATTTGTTGCAGCACGTATGGGCATCGACGACGCAATGTACTCGTGATTGTCATTTCAGTAAGCGACGCACCCGCGTTGCTTCATGCTGCACGAATCGGCTGCGGGGAATCGATTCAACCATCTGGGCAGATGCACCAAGTATGCGAATCATGCTCCGTTAGCTAGTTGACGACACAACGGAATCCGACATACCCTTTTCCCGAAAACTTCGTGTAAGGAATCTCTTTTTCGGCCCCTCGCGGCTCGTTGAGAAGAAGAGGCCAGGTTCCGGCTTTGTCTGAGGGATCCATGCCCTCTCGCTCCATGTTCATGATGAGCTGGCCCAGATTACCGCGCACCACCCGCTTCTCTCCCGACGCCGGTCCTGTTGGATTCTCGCGCGGCGAATTCGCATAATAGTCGGCGGCATACCAGTCATTCACCCATTCGCCATTCACACCAAAATCGTGCAATCCAGCGGAATTGGGAGGAAATTTTCCGATTTGAATGCGGCCACCATCTTTTTTCTCTTGGTCGTATGATGGGAAGTTCCTGCCCTGCTCTTCCTTCCCATTATCAGTAGGGAACAAATTGCGCTTGCCGCCGCCACGCGCGGCGTATTCCCATTGCGCCTCGGTGGGCAAATCCATTGTCAACCCAGCTTGTTTCCCCATCCACTGACAATATTCTTTTGCCCCATGCCAACTCACCAATGCAGGGTGAGCAGCGGTCCTCGATTTTTGGATACTCTTCCGCTGGTTTACACGTGGGAGCCTTAGCGCAGCGGAAAAGACATCGAATTCTGCATAGGTCACCGGATACTTACTCATGGAGAAGCTATTGAGCTTCACCTTATGCAGCGGTTTCGACTGCGGATAGCTATCGAAGGGCAAGCCTTCCGGGTTGACCTCATGACCCCAATCTCCCATGTCGAACGCGCCTGCCGGCATTTTGATCATGTTCTTTTTCGTCTGTGCCACGAGGCTTGCGATCTGCTGTGAGGTAGGCGCTGCATCACGGACGTTACCGTCCTCCAGAACTTCAACGCTGGCATCTTCTTGGATTTTGGTGTCGGCTTGAACGCCGACCTGCAGGGCAAGTAGGGAAACGGCGAGAACGAGATGGATTTTTTTCATAATCTACGCAGTAAATTGGAATGTATAACTATGCCGGGCATCGGAGCTTCTCATGGACCACGAGAACGTCCTTCCTGGCGGATCAACGGTGCCGAGAGACATGGGTGACCACAATACTCAGGTTTATCATACCGGCAATCAGTACAAACCTTGTACACAGCTCGATGGCCTCGAAATTCTGCGCAGCGCTTGCCAGATATCGTTGATCGACACTGACGTCGATTGATCCTGCATGGCCCGATCCCGAGAAATCGCTTTAGCCATCTGCATCAATTCACCAAATAGTCGACGGGTATATCGGTCATTCACCATTCTCCATTGACGCTGAAATCGTGGAATCCAGCGGGATTGACGACATCAGTTTTTTTATCATCCATGCCATGAATTGAAATCCATTAACTTTCCCCAGCAACAGGGCTTCTCATCCGGCGCAATGGCACAGACGCTCATGCCAATCCCGCCTGTCCCAGCAGTCATGCCGGCCCCCAATAATCAGCATGCCGGCGGCGCAGTTGTGCCAGGTCCGGCGCGAAGTCGAGGGCGGCCGCCGACCGTGCCAGAGCCTCGTCGGCCTGGCGCTGCGCCACGGCGCGCAGGTGCGGATCGCCGCAGCGGCCCAGTTCACCGCACACCCACTGCAGGTGCAGCGCAATTTCCAGCACCCCGGCGCCATCGCGGGCCAGCGGCGGGAAGATATCGTTGAACATGTCGTCCAGCGACAGCGGCGGTACTTCGATGCGGTCATGGTCCGGCTCGACGCCGAAATCGGGATGGGTCCATGCATCGAAGATCCGGTAGACCGCATTGAGCACGACGATGGCAGTGCCCGGATCGTTGATGCCGGGGGATAGCGCGCGGCTACCGATTTCGGTCAGCACGACCATGCCGAAGCCCGGGTCTTCGTCGAATTGGCGCAGTGGTCCAATGGTAAATGCCTTGGCGATCAGGTCCGGTTCGATCGTGCCGGCGTCTTGCCCATCGGGCAGCACGTACCCGATGGGGCGCGAGCAGACGATCAGCGCGCCGGGCGCAACCGCCAGCGTGATGCGCAGCTTGCGTTCGGCGGCGATGCGCTGCAGGGCATCCATGTCCACCCGCTGCAGATAGCCGCTCGCCTGGCTGTGAAAGGCCAGGCCGGCCGGTGGCCCGAAGGCCACCATGCCACCCATGCAGGGCATCCGGGTACGGCGCGCCATCGCTTCGGCGGCCGCCCGTTCGACCCGGGTGATCACGGCGCCCAGGCGGCCTAGACGGGCGATGCTGTCGACCCAGCGCACGAACACGAGCACGACGATCACCAGCGTGAGAAGGGTTAGCACGAACAGCGTGAAGCGGCCTGGCTTGCCAAAGTAATCGTTGGTGGTCGCGCTCAGGCCGATGATGGCGAAGATGAAGGCGCCGACAAAGATCGACAGCGCATTCTGCGAAACGTCATCGGCGATCACGAGCGGAAACGCGCGCTCGGTGGCCGACTGCCCGGTCGACGCATAGGCGGCCACCATCGACGCGACAGCGAACGTGGCGACGCCCAGCATGCTGGCGGCGATCACCTTGAGCAGGTCGACGATCGAGCCTTGCGCGATTTCCGGTACCTTCCAGTCGATCGGGATGCTGTCGACCAGGTGCGCCAGCGCCACGCCGGCAACGGAGAGAACGCAGGCGATCATGGGCTTGACCCACAGGCGCTCGCGCAAGCGGTTCATCAGGAATTGCATTCGGGCCGGCAGGATCATGGTGGTCAATCAACTCCTCTAGTCAAAGCGTGTCGTCGCAGGCTGCCCCGGCAGTGTAGAGCAATGATCAAAACCACCATATTTCAGTACGGCGTCGTAGTGTGCCGCAGTGTGTTGACACGCCATCCCGGCAGCGCCATACTTGCCCGATGTTAGCGTTATCACTTAATGCTGGCATCACTATAAAAATATCTGGAGACAATCAATGTTCAAGCGCGGGCCTGAGACACCTGTGGCGACGGGCGGCAACCTCGGCTGGCGAGAAAAGATCAGCTATGGCGTGGCCGACATGGGCTTCAATTTTTATTGGGCCAATATCGCCACCTTCCTGCTGATCTTTTATACCGACACCTTCGGTATCTCGGCGGCGCAGGCGGCCACCCTGCTCGCCTCGATCAAGCTGATCAACGCCTTCACCGACCCCGTGATCGGCGCCTTTGCCGACCGCACCAATACCCGCTTCGGCAAGTTCCGTCCCTACCTGATCTGGATGTCGATCCCCCTTGGCGCGGCCGCCGTGCTCACCTACACCACGCCCGACCTGGACGCCAACGGCAAGCTGCTGTGGGCTTACGGCAGCTACCTCGCGATGATGGTCTGCTACACCTGCGTGAACATCCCCTACAACGCGCTCTCCGGCGTGATCTCGAACAATCCGCAGGAACGCTCGACGATCAACGGCCTGCGCTTCATCTTCGCCTTCGCCGGCAGCACGCTGGTGACAGCCGCCACGCCGGCGATGGTGGCATGGCTCGGCGACGGCGACGACGTGCGCGGCTGGCAGCTGACGATGCTCGCGTGGAGCGTGGCGGCATCGGTCATGTTCCTGATTACGTTCCTCAATACCCGCGAGCGCGTGCTGCCCCCGCCCGGCCAGAAGAGCGACGTCTGGCGCGACATCCGCGACCTGGCGTCCAACCGGCCCTGGGTCGTGCTGTTCGTGCTGGCCCTGGTGATCATGGTGACGATCACGCTGCGCACCACGACCTCGGCCTACTACTTCAAGTACGTCGTCGGCCGCCCCGAGCTGATGGCGACCTTCGTGCCGACCTATATGGTGTTTGCCGCCGTCGGCGCGGCCTGTACGCCGCTGCTCACGCGCTTCATCGACAAGAAGCTGCTGATGATCCTGTTGATGAGCTGCACCGCCGTGCTGTCATCGCTATTCTTCCTGATCCCGGCCGACCGGATCGACCTGATGTTCGTGCTGCAGGCGGGCCTGGGCCTGGTGCTTGGACCCAAGTCGCCGCTGGCGTTCTCGATGTATGCCGACACCGCCGACTACAACGAATGGCGCACCGGCCGGCGCGCCACCGCAATGACATTCGCCGCCGCGACCTTCTCGCAAAAGCTCGGCACCGCGGTGGCGGTCAGCGTCATCGGCGCCGTCTTTACCTGGCTTGGCTACGTGCCCAACGCGGCGCAGAGCATCGGCTCGCAGGCCGGCATCGTCTGGCTGATGTCGTTCGTGCCGGCCGCTTTTGCGCTGGTGGCCGTGCTGGTGATGTGCTTGTATAACCTCGACGCCAAGGCCCTGGCGCGCATGGGCGCCGAACTGGCCGCGCGCAAGGCGGCGCCATGAATCCAACGGAGATTGCCCCGATGCTGTACCCGCAAGACGACCGCTATGTGCTCACCAGCCCGACCGCCATGCCGCAGGCGGGCGGCTTCCTGTGGAACCGCAGGATGATGATCCAGACGACCTGCCGCGGCTACGCCACCGCGCAGTTCATGCAGCCCGAACCCGGCAAGTACTCGCACGGCCCGAACATGGAAGCAAAATCGTTCATGCAGCCGGAGCAGAATTACTATGCCCACCATCCGGGCCGCTTCGTGTACGTGAAAGACGAAGACACGGGCGAGCTGTTTTCGGCGCCGTACGAACCGGTGCGCGGGGGCCTTGATCGCTATGCGTTCTCGGTCGGACGCACCGACCTGCAATGGACGATCGAAAAGCTGGGCATCCGCATCGACCTGACGCTTGCGCTGCCGGTCGACGACGTGGCCGAACTGTGGACGGTCGCCGTCACCAATCTGACCGAACGCCCGCGCCGCATCAGCATCTACCCGTACTTCACCGTCGGCTACATGTCGTGGATGAACCAGTCGGCCGAGTACCGGCACGACCTGGGCGGCATCGTCGCAACCTGCATCACGCCGTACCAGAAGCTGGACGATTTCTTCAAGAACCGCCTGCTGAAAGACCGCACGGTGCTGCTGTGCGAGCAAGCACCAGACGCCTGGGAAACCGGGCAAAAGGTGTTCGAAGGTGAAGGCGGCCTGCATGCACCATCGACGCTGGCGCCCGCGCTGCTGCCCTGCGGCGACGCGCGCTACGAAACCCCGGCCGCCGTCGTTCAGTACCGCCTGGCCCTGGCGCCCGGCGAAGCCGCCACCCGCCGCCTGCTGTTCGGCCCTGCGTTCGACGATGCCGAGATCACCCTGCTGCGCCAGCGCTACCTGAGCGAAGAAGGCTTTGCCGCTGCCGCGCGCGACTACGCTGCCTACATCGCCGAGGGCGACGGCGTGCTGCAGATCGCCACGCCCGACCCCGAACTGGACAACTTCGTCAACACGTGGCTGGCGCGCCAGGTGTATTACCACGGCGACGTCAATCGCCTCAGCACCGACCCGCAGACCCGCAACTACCTGCAAGACAATATGGGTATGGTGTTCGTCAAGCCGGCCGCTGCCCGCGCTGCCTTCCTGCATGCACTCAGCCAGCAGGAAGCCAATGGCGCCATGCCGGACGGGATCCTGCTGTTCGAAGGCGCCGAACTCAAATACATCAACCAGATTCCGCACACCGACCACTGCGTCTGGCTGCCCGTGTGCCTGCAAGCCTATCTCGATGAAACGGGCGACGCGGCCATCCTCGATGTGCCGGTCACGGCGCACGGCGGCGACGTCAAATCCGCGTTCGAGCGCATCTGCCTGGCGATGGACTGGCTCTTGCTGCGGCGCGATGCGCGGGGCCTCTCCTACATCGAACAGGGCGACTGGTGCGATCCCATGAACATGGTCGGCTACAAGGGCCGCGGCGTTTCGGGCTGGCTGACCGTGGCGGCTGCGTACGCGCTGAACCTGTGGGCCGATGTCTGCGCGGCGCGCGATGATGGGGCGATGCAGGCGCGCTACCGTGATGGCGCAGCGGCCATGAACGCGTCTGCCAACGCGTACCTGTGGGATGGCAACTGGTTCGCGCGCGGCATCACCGACGACGACGTCAAGTTCGGCGTGGCGGCCGATACCGAAGGCCGCATCTACCTGAACCCGCAAAGCTGGGCATTTTTGTCGGGCGCCGCAAACGACGCGCAGCGCGCACAGATGCTGCCCGAAATCGACGCCCAATTGAAGACGCCCTACGGCGTGCAGATGTTCGCCCCGCCCTACAGCGCCATGCGCGAAGACATCGGCCGCGTCACGCAAAAGCATCCCGGCTCGGCCGAGAATGGCGCGGTCTACAACCACGCTGCCGTGTTTTACATCTTTAGCCTGTACACGATCGGCGAGGCCGACCGCGCTTTCGACGCGCTGCGCAAGATGATTCCCGGTCCGGACCTGGCCGACTACCTGCAGCGCGGCCAGCTGCCGGTCTTCATCCCCAACTACTACCGCGGCGCGTACCACGAGTATCCGCGCACGGCCGGGCGCTCTAGCCAGTTGTTCAACACGGGCACCGTGGCCTGGGTGTATCGCTGCCTGATCGAAGGCCTGTGTGGGTTGAAGGGTGATGCGAATGGCTTGACGGTCAATCCGCAACTGCCATCCGGCTGGCCCGGCATGACGGTCACGCGGCGCTTCCGCGGCGCGACGTTCGAGGTGGATATCCGGCGCGGCGCAGTCGGGCGCGTGACGGTGACCTGCGACGGCGTCGAACTGGCTGCGGCCCGCATCGACAACATCGACGCGGGCCACACGTATCGCCTGCAGGTGCTGGTGCCCTAAATCACTGCATCGTGTAGGTCTGCTGCGCCGTATCGACGGCAAAGTTGCGCGCCGCATCCCAGTACGTGAAGCTGTAGCGCACCACGTTGCCGATCGCCAGGCCACCGGCCGTGAACGTGTTCACGCCATTGGCCAGCTGCATGCGCACGTTCTGCTGCGGCCCGTTGTTGACCGTGTAGTGCACGTCGGCCCAGCCACCGGTGGTGGTGCGGAACTGCAGCATCGTCGACGACGTCTGACTCACCGAGGTCGGCCCCGTCTCCGCTGGCGGCGGCGTGGTGCCGCCGCTGCCAGATTCCCAGACGATATCGTCGAGCGCGAACTGGAAGCTGGACGTGGGCAGACTGCCGTCGATACTCGAGATCATGAAGATGTCGTACAGCGACTGCGCCGCCACCAGGGGCCCGAGCAGCGTCGAGACGGGGATCGATGCCTGCGCCCACTGCCCGTTGCGCACCAACCCATAGGCGGTGGTATTGGCCGGGAAGTTCACCCAGTTCTGGTTGGTGAACGTGTCGCCCACACCGATCCGGAAGCCCACGTTGGCCGGGATCTTGATGCGGAACTTGACCGTGCCGTTGGTGCGGTAGTTCGACAGGTCGCGCACCTGGCGCGCCTGGATGCCGCCGCCGAACCACTGGCCGGGCGCCGTGTAGTTCCAGGCGATGACATTGCTGCCTTCGTACGGCGCCGTGTTGCCGGCGCCGCTGGACGCCGCATTCCACAGGAAGATGTCGGAACTGGTGCCCGCCACCAGCTTGGCGTTGACGGCCGTGTTATCGGTGAAGATGCCGAACTTGCCCGCCACTTCGGGCACGCTCTGGTTGCCCAGCTTGACCTGCCCCTTGCCATCGAGCTGGTACACGCGCACATAGTCGACGTACATCGTGCCCGGCAGCGGCGCAGTGACCTGGCTGGCATTGGCCGCATCGGTGAAGTTGCCGCCCACGGCCATGTTCAGCAGCAGGTAGAACGGCGCCTGCAGCGCGCTCGAATTGACCGGCAGCGGCGCGTTGTACAGATTGTGCTCGACGCCGTTGTCGACGACCGAGAAGCGCATTTCGCTCTCGGTCCAGTAGAAGCGGTAAGTAACGAACCGGTTCGCCAGCGAGGTGGCCGGCACGTGCCAGTTATCGGTCTGCCACGCGGTCGATGCGGCGCAGCTTTCGTTGCCGGACACGCAGGCGGCCTGCTGCCAGGTGATTACGTTGGCACCGACGAAATGGTTCGACGACGGCGCCCCGCCCTCGGCCCGCGCCGCGGCCTTGTGCCCCATCTCCATCATGTCGATCTCACCGTTGCGCGGCCAGGTCTGCGGACTCACGCCCAGCAGCCAGGCAGCGGGCCACAGGCCGGTGCCAAGGTTCGGCGTGGCCATGCGCACCTCGATCATCCCGTACTGCACCTGCACCTTGTTACGCGAGTCGAGCCGCGCCGACGTGAACAGATTGCTGCCCACGGTCTGGCTGCGCGCCTGGATCGCCAGCGCGCGCGTGCCCGATTCGAACGGCACGTTGGCGATGGTGGCGTTGTTCGGGCTGTAGTACTGCAGCTCGGCGTTGCCGTAGCCGCACAAACCGATCTGGCAACCGTTCCCGTCCTGCAGGTTCCAGACGCCGGTATTCACGCTGGTGCCATTGAACTCTTCGGACCACAGCAGCTGGCCGATGACGGGGTTGGTGACACTGGCGGTGGCTTGCGCGCTCCACGCCAGCGCGAGGCCGGCGACAAGCAGCTGGAACGGCTTCCATTTGGAGCGGTGTTGCTGGTGTAGGTGACTCACGTTGACTCCTCTTTTCTCACGACAAGAAAATGTGGCCGTGCCGGATTGCCGTGCCACACGCCGCCAACTTTGCGTTGGTCTCGAATGGTTTTAGTGCGGAATACCGAGTTGGAAAGCTTTCCAATTTACTGTAAAAAATATATTCCGATTTGTTGCCTGCGTCAAACCAATCGGTATGTGCCGCGCAAATTACCCGATATGCATGGCGTGGTAGCGAACGGGGCGCTGGCGCTGGCGCTGCCCGGAGGGCAGCATGAGCACCATGCTCGGTGTGCTGTGAACGAACAATAAAGTCGGACCCAAAACAATAAGGTTTGACACAAGACACCCGGGCGGACATGCTCTTACAACTTCCGTATATGGACTCCTCCTCGTTTGCAAACAATCCGTCATCAGGCCGTGAGGTACGACTGCTCACGTATATCCGGTCTTGTGCTGCTGCACCTGTTTCAGGCGCTGGACCCTGATGGGCTAT
>Ga0308159_1000293_pt1 | contig 142173 bp, 134 predicted proteins | sample PhyCR1_FD_201040 | JGI IMG/M metagenome (GOLD analysis project Ga0308159, IMG submission 201040) | Phyllosphere microbial communities from UC Gill Tract Community Farm, Albany, California, United States - DLSLC.R1 | ecosystem: Host-associated > Plants > Phyllosphere > Unclassified | place...
CGACAGGCGGTAGGAATAGACCGGACGGTTGACCTGCTTGGGGATGAAGTAATACATCATGCCCAGGAAGCCGGCGGTCAGGAAGAAGCCCACCGCATTGTGCCCGTACCACCACTGGATCATGGCGTCCTGCGCGCCGCTGTACATGGAGTAGGACTTGGTCATGGTTGCCGGCATGGTCATGCCGTTGACGATGTGCAGGATGGCCACGGCGATGATGAAGGCACCGTAGAACCAGTTGGCCACGTAGATGTGCTGCACCTTGCGCTTGACGATGGTGCCGAAGAACACGACGGCGTAGGCGACCCAGACCACGGCGATCAGGATGGTCAGGGGCCATTCCAGTTCGGCGTATTCCTTGCCACGGGTGAAGCCCAGCGGCAGCGAGACCGCCGCGCCGACGATGACCACCTGCCAGCCCCAGAAGGTGAAGGCGGCCAGGAAGTCGGAGAACAGTCGTACCTGGCAGGTACGCTGCACGACGTAATACGAGGTTGCCATCAGCGCACTACCGCCGAAGGCAAAGATGACAGCGTTGGTATGCAAGGGACGTAGCCGGCCGAAGCTCAGCCAGGGAATCCCCATGTTCAATTCGGGCCATGCCAGCTGGGCGGCGATGAACACGCCGACCAGCATGCCGACTACGCCCCACAGGATGGTCGCCACGCTGAACTGGCGCACAACCTTGTAGTTGTAGCTATTTTCTTTGCTCACGAAACTCTCCCCACTATGTTGAGTACTGATCAACGCGAGCTTACGGGGCGAGTTCCCCTGGGGCATTGACGTGTATCAAAGCGGGGAGAAGCATGAAAACAAAGACGGATAAACAACAGGAAAAACGCAGGAAAAAGACGATATCTGCCCCCAGGTACAGGCTTGGAGGAAGGACTCAGGGCGCGCCTGGAGCATCCTTGCCGGGGACGGCATCGTCGTCATGGAGGATGCGCATGGCCGGACCTTCCAGGTCATCGAACTGACCACTATCGGAGGCGCGGAAGAAGATCCAGATCGCCACGAACACCAGCAGGGTGCTCAAGGGAATGAGCAGGTATAGCGCTTCCATCAGACACATCCTGCCAGCGCCGGCGCGGGCGCTGCGACGTCGCTGGAGGCCTCGTCGACAACGCGCCCGGGGCCGCGTGCGCGGCGGCTCAGACGCAGGGCATTGCCCACCACCAGCAGCGAACTGAGCGACATGCCCACCGCCGACATCCACGGATCGAGCAGGCCGAAGGCAGCGGCCGGAATGGCCAGGAAATTGTAGAGGGTGGCCCACACCAGGTTCTGCCGCACGATGCGCATGGTCCGCTGCGCCATGCCGGCGCAATCGGCCACGGCCTGCAGGTGGTCGCTCATGATCACGGCATCGGCACTGATCTGCGCCAGCGCCGCGCCCTTGCCCATGGCAAAGGAGACATCGCCGGCACGCAGCATGGCTGCATCGTTGATGCCATCGCCGACGATGGCCACCACCGCACCGCCCTGCTGCAACTGACGCACGTAGTCCAGCTTGCCTTGCGGCGTACATCCGGCGACCACGTCGGTGATGCCTGTTGCGGTGGCGACGTCGGCACACACCTCGGGCTGGTCGCCACTGAGAAGAATGGTGCGCAACCCGAGCCGGCGGAACGCGGCCACGGTGGTCACGGCATCGGACCGCAGTGCATCGGCCAGGTCGAAGCGCGCCAGCCAGCCGGCACTGCTGCCCAGGTACACCGCGCCGGCACCGGCTGCCACCGGCTGGTTCAGTGCACCGGGCAGGACGTCACCCGCGATGTCAGCGACGAAGCGGCGCGCGCCGATGCGGTGGAGCACGCCGTCGATCTGGCACTGCATGCCGGCCCCGGTCACCGATTCCAGCATGGTGACGTCGACCGGCCGGACCTGTTGCTCCATCGCTTCCTGCACCAGCGCGCGCGCCAGCGGATGCAGGCTGCCACGCTCCATGGCGGCGGCCATCGCCAGCATCCGCGACTGCGGCGCTTCACTCCAGAAGGCGGTGAGTTGCGGCCGCCCCTGGGTCAGGGTGCCGGTCTTGTCGAAGACGATGGTATCGGCGCGTTGTAGGGCTTCCAGCACATTGCCGCGCACCACCAGCGTGCCTTCGCGCAGCAGCCGGTCGGTCGCCGCCGCCAGCGCCGAGGGCGTGGCCAGCGACAGTGCGCAGGGACAGGACACCACCAGCACCGCAATGGCCGTGGCCCAGGCGCGCGAGGGATCGATCAGATGCCAGGCAAGGAAGGTCGCCGCCGCCAGCAACAGCAGGGCGACCACGAAGCGCGAAGCCACCAGGTCCGCCCACTGCGCCAATGCCGGCTTGCCCTGCCCGGCCTGTTCCGCCAGTCGCGTGAGGGCGGCCAGGGTACTGTCGCGGGTGGTGCGTACCACCCGCAGCAACACCGGCTGGCTCAGGTTGACGGCGCCACCGGGGGCCTCCTGGCCAGGCTGGAAAGATTGCGGGCGACTCTCGCCGGAGAGCAGCGCCAGATCCAGTTCGGTCTCGCCTTCGATCAGGCTGGCATCGGCCGCGATGGTGTCGCCTGGTCGGGCCAGAATGACATCGCCGGGCTGCAGTTGCGCGGCTGCCACCAGCGTGGTGTCGCGTTGTTGCGGATAGCCGCCCAGCACCAGGGCCGACGCCGGAAAGGCTTGCTGCATGCGTTCCAGCGCCGAAGCCGAGCGACGCCGCGCCGCCGTCTCCAGATAGCGGCTGGCCAGCAGCAGGAAGATGAACATGCTCACGCTGTCGAACCAGATCTCTCCCTCGCCGCGCCAGGTGGCGATGGCGCTGCCGGCGAAGGCGGCGGCGATGCCGATGGCCACCGGCAGGTCCATGCCCGGTGCGCGCGCACGCAGGCCGGCCCATGCACCGGTGAAGAAAGGCAGGGCCGAATAGAACACGGCAGGAATGGTCAGGAACAGGCTGGCCCAGCGCATCAGCGACATCATGTCGGGATCGATGCCTTCATGCGTCATGTAGACCGGCACGGCGTACATCATGACCTGCATCATCGACAGTCCGGCGATGAACAATTGCCGGAACAGGCGACGCGAGGCGCGCCTGGCCTGCTCGCCCTGGCGCAAGGGGTCGAAGGGATAGGCGGTGTAGCCCAGGCCACGCAGACCGCGCAGGATGACGGAGGTGGGGCACAGCGCCGGATCACGGCGGATATGCAGACGGGCGCTGGCGACGTTCATCTCGGCCATACGGATGCCGGGCAGACGCGCCAGGTATTTTTCGATCAGCCAGACGCAGGCTGAACAGCGCAGGCCATCAATGGAGAGCACCAGTTCTGCGGCCTGGTCGTCGGTAGCGGGGGCGTCGTGATGCTGCGCCTGCAGGGGCAGGTCCACCAGCGCCAGTTCCGGTGGCAGCAACTGTTCAGGATCGACGCGTGCCGAGGGCACCGTGCGACGCAGGTAGAAATCCTCACACCCGCTATCGACGATCAGACGGGCCACGCTCTGGCAACCCACGCAGCACATCGCGCGCGTATGGCCACCGATTTGCAGCGGCCAGGTCTCCCCGGCCGGTACCGGTTGACCGCAGTGGAAACACGGGTTCCCCTCCCCGCTCCCGTCGCCCTTATCGCTGCCGTTCATGCTCAAGCTCCATGTCCTGGCGTGATGCAGAACACATCGATCCAGCCACGGGCGATGCCCATGCCGCCGATCTCGGCGGCACGCAGCAAGCCCAGTATGCCGAATGCCAGCACGATCACGCCGGCCGCGCGGCGGACTGCCGGCCGTGACGCCAGTTGCCGCAGGCGCGCCCCGGACAAACCCGCCGCCAGCAACACCGGCAGTGTGCCAGCGCCGAAGGCCAGCATGGTCAGCGCACCCTGCACGGCGCTACCGGCCATCAGGGCAGTGAGCAAGGCGCTGTAGACCATCCCGCAGGGCAACCAGCCCCACAGGCTGCCCAGCAGCAAGGCCTTCTGGGGCGTATCGACCGGCACCAGGCGTGCCGCATGCGGACGCAGGCGCGCCCAGAGGCCGCTGCCCAGCTGTTCGATGCGGGTCATGCCCGTCCACCATTGGGTCAGGTACAGCCCAAGCAGAACGAGGACGAGATTGGTCATCACATAGGCGGCCGTCTGCGCCGGTGCCAGCCAGCCGAGCACGTCCGCACCCCGCAAGAGCCCGGCTGCGATGCCACCAGCCAGGGCACCTGCCAGCGCATAGCTGGAGAGGCGACCGAGGTTGTAGCTCAACACACGTACCAGGTCCTGCGTGAAGACCGGGACGGTGCCAGTGCTACCGCCCGCAATTTGGATGGGAATGACACGGCGAAGAGCCCCGGGCTCAACCGCGCCGAGTGCGGAGGACGACAGCGTGACCGGTGTACGCGCCGACGCGGCCCGGCCCGGACCTGCCGAACTGAGCGCACCGACGATGCCGCCGCACATGCCGATGCAATGGACGCTACCCATCAGGCCCACCAGGAAGATCGGTAGCAGGTTCACGTCGACTCCACTCAGACCGTCTGCGAATAGCGCTGTGGTGCGTCCTTGTTCTGGCTCGCGGCCTTCTCGCGATCCTGCGTCAGGTAGCGGTCGAAGACCATGCAGATATTGCGGATCAGCAGGCGGCCCTTGGGTTCGACGGTGATCCACTCGGGTTCGATCTTGATCAGACCGTCTTCTTCCAGCTGCTTCAGCTTTTCCATCTCGGTAGCGAAGTATTCGCGGAAGACGATGGGATAGGCGATTTCCAGCGAATTGATCGACAGCTCGAAGTTGCACATCAGGCGCTGGATGATCAGGCGACGCAGCACATCGTCCATGCCCAGCTGGATGCCGCGGGCGATGGGCAGGGTCGAGTTTTCCAGACGAGCGTAGTAGTCGTCCAGGGTCTTTTCGTTCTGGCTGTAGCTGCCGCCAACGGCGCTGATGGCCGAGACGCCGCAGGCCACCAGGTCGGTTTCGGAATGGGTGGAATAGCCCTGGAAGTTGCGGTGCAGACGCCCCTGCTGCTGGGCGATGGCCAGGTCGTCGGTCGGCTTGGCGAAGTGGTCCATGCCGATGTAGACATAGCCGGCTGCCGTCAGCTGGCGGATGCACAGGGACAGCATGTCCAGCTTGCTGTCGGCGCTGGGCAACTCGTCTTCCTTGATCTGGCGCTGGGTCTTGAACAGCTGCGGCATGTGCGCGTAGTTGTAGACGGCGATGCGGTCGGGGCTGGCGGCGATCACCTTGGAGAGCGTGCGCGACATCGACATCACGTTCTGCCTGGGCAGGCCATAGATCAGATCGATGCTGACCGAACGGAAGCCGGCGTCACGCGCGGCCTGGATGATCTGCAGCGTCTGTTCTTCGGATTGCACGCGGTTCACCGCCAGTTGCACTTCCGGATCGAAATCCTGCACACCCAGGCTGACGCGATTGAAGCCCTGCTGGCGCAGCTTGTGGATGCGTTCCACCGACACGGTGCGGGGATCGATTTCGATCGAGTATTCCCCCACGTGATCAGGTGCCAGAGCGAAGCAATGACGAATGTGGTCCATCAGGTCCGACATCTGTTCGTCCGAGAGATAGGTCGGCGTACCGCCGCCGAAATGCAGCTGCTCGACCTGGTTCATGCCCGAGAACAGCGAGCCCTGCATGCTGATCTCGCGCTTGAGGTAGCTCAGGTAGAGCGCCGCCTTGGAGCGGTTCTTGGTGACGATCTTGTTGCAGGCGCAGTAGTAGCAGATGGTGTCGCAGAACGGAATGTGCAGATAGAGCGACAAGGCGCGCCAGGCGCTCATGCTGCGACGGTCGGAGACCGCATGCAGGTAGTCAGTCACGGCGAAGTCGTTGGAAAAACGATCGGCCGTGGGATAGGACGTATAACGCGGGCCACGCTGGTCCATTTTGCGCAGCACGCTCTTGTTCATGCCGGCGAGACTGGCGGAAGGATGCAGGGTGGACGGATGGGCGACTTGCATGCGATGCTCCTGGCCGGCCGCCGCGCCGGACTGACGCGGCGCGCACATGCGCTGGGCCGCGAGCCCACCGGGCGAGCTGGTATTGACTGGAGCTTGCAGGATAGTCACTTCATACCCGGACTACATTGATATGCATCAAAGGGCTGGCCAGGTCCTGCTTCTGCCGTCCATCCCGCCCCTTTTCTGACGCGGCATGGCCACGGGTTATCATCCTGCCCAGCACAATATCGCCCTGCAACCAAGATATGGCACAGATCAAGGAGACTCCATGAACGCCCCTTCGCCCGCCTGCTCCCCCATACCCTCCAGCCTGCCGGCCAACCCCTACGAACATTGCGATCCCCGCTTTTCCGGCCTGATCGTCCCGAGCGCCCGCCTGGACTGCCTGCACGGGGGCAGTCGCTGGACCGAGGGCCCGGTCTATCTGCCGGCCACCGATGAACTGATCTGGAGCGATATTCCCAACAATCGCCTGCTGCGCTGGTCGGAAGGCGCAGGGGCCGGCGTGTTCCGCCAGCCCTCGGACTACAACAACGGCAATACCCTGGACCGCGAGGGCCGCATCGTAGGCTGCCTGCATGGCGCGCGTGCCGTGGTGCGCACCGAGCACGATGGGCGCCGCACGGTGCTGGCCTCGCACTGGCAGGGCAAGCGTCTCAATTCCCCCAACGACGTGGTGGTCAGGTCGGATGGTTCGATCTGGTTCACCGATCCGGCCTATGGCATCGACAGCGATTACGAAGGCCACAAGGCCGACAGCGAGATCGGTGGCTGCCACGTCTATCGCATCGACGGCCAGAGCGGTGCGCTGACGCTGGTCAGCCATGATTTCGAGCGCCCCAACGGGCTGGCCTTCTCGCCCGATGAAAAGCGGCTCTACATCGCCGACACCGGCCGCACCCATCGCGCCGACGGGCCGCACCATATCCGCGTCTTCAACGTCGGCGACGATGGTCAGCTCAGCGGCGGCCGTGTCTTCGCCACGATCATGCCCGGCCTGGCCGACGGCTTCCGGGTCGATGCGCTGGGCAATGTCTGGACCAGCGCCGGCGACGGCGTGCACTGCTACGCGCCGGACGGATGCCTGCTGGGCAAGATCCGGGTGCCGGAGGTGGTATCCAATGTCTGCTTCGGCGGGCCGCGTCACAATCGCCTGTTCATCACGGCCACGACCTCGCTGTATGCGATCTACCTGGCCGTCAATGGCGCCCGCCGGCCGGGTTGACGAAGCGACATCAAGCCGGGGTGAAGCGAGCCCGCACTGTGGCGTAAAGGGAACGCGACCGTTTGCCGGGGCCTCCCTTTCATTGCTTTTCGGCACTGTCGCGCTTTACACCCTCTCCCCCTCAACCATAGGCTGCGATGGTCAGGTCTGCATCTGCCTGAACCATCACTTTTCTATTATCCCGGGGGATTCTTCGTGCACCGTCTTCATCTTTCCTGTGCTTGCCTCATCGGACTGGGCGCCGCCAGCCTGGGCAGCGTTCATGCCGCCAACATCGGCCTCAGCGGCGAGGTCGGCACCACCGGCGTGGGCGTTCACCTGAGCGTCCCGCTGGCCCAGCAGCTCAATGCGCGCTTCGGTGTCAACTACTTCGATTACTCGTTCAATTCCAGCACCAATGACGTCAATTACGACGCCCGGGCCAAGCTGCGCACCTTCGATGCCTTGCTGGACTGGTTCCCGTTCGACAACGGCTTTCACCTCTCGGGCGGTGTGATCTACAACGGCAACAAGATCGACGCCACCGGCAAGCCCAAGGCCAACGGCATCTACACCATCAACGGCAATGTCTATACGGCGGCCCAGGCCGGCCAGGTGGATGGCCGCATCGATTTCAAGAAGTTCGCGCCCTACCTGGGCCTGGGCTATGGCAATGCCGCAGCGCCCAACCGCGGCTGGGGCGTGACGGCTGATCTGGGGGTCATGTTCCAGGGCAATGCCTCGACCTCGGTCAGCAACTCGGGATGCAACGCCACCGCTGCCCTGTGCGCCCGGCTGGCCACCGACGTCGCAGCGGAAAACGCAGAACTCAGCGATAAGGTGCATGGCTACAACCTGTATCCGGTCGTCCGCATCGGCGTGAGCTACAGGTTCTGATCCGGACCTAGGCCACACCAGCCTGGCTGCGCGTGGCCCGCCAGCACAGGATGGAACCGGCACACACCAGCGCCGCGCCGACCCAGAACGAGGCCGGCAGCGGTGCCTGCAACAGCAGCGCCGACAGGGCCGACGACAACACCGGGATGAAATAGGACGCGCCCGCCAGCACCGTCACCTTGCCGTGCAGGATGCCGACGTTCCACGCCGCATAGCCCAGTCCCATGGCGGCCGCCGCCAGCAGCAGATAGACCAGCGCCGACAGGCTCAATGACATCTCCCCGGCATGACCACCTAATAGGAACTTGCCCCACAAGGCAAGCGCCACCAGCATGAAAAACGGCGTCACGCCGTTCTGGCCGCCGGCCATGCGGGTCGTCACGGTGCAGTAGGCGGCCCAGATGACAGCGCCGGCGAAGGCCAGGCCATAACTGAGCGGATTGTCCTGGATGTTGACCAGCATGCCGGCCACGTCCAGCCCCTGGTCGCCACCCAGCACCCAGCAGATCCCCAGCATGGAAAGAAGAAAGCCCGGCACCACCAGCAGGCTGGCCCGCTGCCCGCCGAACAGGATGGCCGCAATCATGGTGAAGGTCGGCCAGAGATAATTGACCATGCCCACCTCGATGGCCTGGCGCCCGCTATGGGCGTAACCGATCGACAGTGACAGGCACAACTCGTAGGCCACGAACAGCACGCTGCCCCACAGCAGGTATTTGCGTGGAAAGCTGGACAGGCGCGGAAAACCCACCGACGCCAGCAGGATCACCGAGGCCACCGTATAGATCGCTGCCGCCCCGCCGGTGGCGCCCAGATGTTCGCTCACGCCACGGATCAGGCCGACGATGGCGCTCCAGAGAACGACGGCGGTCAATCCGATCAGGGTTGCCTTGTTGCTGTTCATTGCGCCTGCCCAAAAGCGCAGAAGTGTACCTCAAGCGCGCCGCCATGCGGCCAGGCCGGCGGGCAGAGGCGGCACTATGCTAGAATCTTGCCCCTTCCGTGTCTGGTTCAGCCGTCTTAATTTAGGGCCAGGCCTCTGTTCCATGGGTTCCCTCACCCCCATCCATCAAAAAGGTTCTGATGACGACTCTCGACTTGCGCCGCCACGCGGCCGTGCTGACCTGGCTTTCGCTGTTCCACCTGCTGGTGATCACTTCCAGCAATTACCTCGTGCAATTGCCGGTGTCCATTTTCGGGCTGCACACCACCTGGGGTGCGTTCAGCTTTCCCTTCATCTTCCTGGCCACCGACCTGACGGTTCGCTTCTTCGGCGCTGCCCTGGCGCGTCGCATCATCTTCGCGGTGATGCTGCCGGCGCTGTTCATTTCCTACGGCATCTCCGCGCTGTTCTACATGGGCCAGTGGCAGGGTTTCGGCGCGCTGGCGCACTTCAACGTATTCGTCGCACGCATCGCGGCAGCCAGCTTCATGGCCTACGTGCTGGGCCAGGTACTGGACGTACAGGTCTTCAACCGCCTGCGCGCCTCGCGCCACTGGTGGCTGGCGCCGTCGGTGTCGATGATCTTCGGCAATGCCAGCGATACCGTCGCCTTCTTCTCGATTGCCTTCTGGCGCAGCAGCGATCCCTTCATGGCCACGCACTGGGTGGAGATCGCGCTGGTCGATTACGGCTTCAAGATCGCCATCAGCCTGTTGTTCTTCCTGCCCGCCTACGGCGCACTGATGTCGGTGCTCAAGAGCTGGTTCGCCCGCCCGCTGGCGGCCGATCCGGCCTGAGTCCTGCAGGCGATCCCATAGGACGGTAAACTGGCGGCTTTGCGCGACCTCCACGTCGCGCCCTTCCTTCACCCCTCCCACCTGGAATGCGCATGAACTGGCCCCTGTTTGCCCTTGCTGTTGCCGCCTTCGGCATCGGCACCACCGAATTCGTCATCATGGGCCTGCTGCCCGACGTGGCACGCGACCTGGGCGTATCGGCGCCCGCAGCCGGCATGCTGGTGTCAGGCTATGCTCTGGGCGTGGCGGCCGGTGCGCCGATCCTGGCCATCCTCACGGCAAAATGGCCGCGCAAGCAGGCGCTGGTGGGATTGATGTGCCTGTTCATCCTCGGCAACGTGCTGTGCGCGGTCGCCCCCAACTATGTGTTCCTGATGGTGGCCCGGGTGGTCACGGCCTTCTGCCACGCGGCCTTCTTTGGCATCGGCTCGGTGGTGGCGGCCGAACTGGTTTCGCCGCAGAAGCGGGCGCAGGCGGTGGCGCTGATGTTTACCGGCCTGACCGTGGCCAATATCCTGGGCGTACCGCTGGGAACAGCCTTCGGCCACGCAGCCGGGTGGCGTTCCACCTTCGGCGTGGTGACCGGCATCGGCGTGCTGGCCGCCATCATGCTGTGGACCATGCTGCCCAGGAAAATCCCCATGCAGGGTGGCAATATCTTCCAGGAGTTCCGCTCCATCATCGATACCCGCGTACAGCTGTCATTGCTGACCTCCACGCTGGCCTCGATCAGCATGTTCAGCGTGATCACCTACATCGCCTACATCCTGCTGGACGTGACCGGCTTCACCACGCAACAGGAGAGCTGGGTGCTGCTGCTGTTCGGCGCCGGCATCACCGTCGGCGGGCTGGTCGGCGGCAAGCTGGCCGACTGGAAGCTGATGCCGGTCATGTGCGCCGTGTTCCTCTGCATCGCCATCGTGCTGGGCCTGTTCTCCTTCACCAGCCATTACAAGTGGCCCACGCTGGTCACCATGTTTGCCTGGGGTGCATTCGCCTTCGCGGTGGTGCCGGGCGCGCAGATCCGGGTGCTCGATACCGCCCGCGGCGCCCCCAATCTGGCCTCGACCCTGAATCAGGGTGCCTTCAACCTGGGCAATGCCACCGGTGCATGGGTGGGTGGCCTGGCGATCTCGGCCGGCCTGCCGCTGACCGACCTGCCCCTGATCGGCTCGGTCTTCGCCTTGCTGGGTCTGGCCACCGTGGCCTTCTCCGCCTCGCTGGACAAGCGCGTGCGCACCGCCACCTGAGCACGCTCGCCACGCAAAAAAAGCGCTTGCCCACGGGGCCAAGCGCTTTTTTTTTCGACGATGCCGGATGGTTCAGACTGGCGCCAGATGCGCTGAAGCGATGAAGTTGTCGAAGAAACTCTCGCAACGCGCCAGTTGTTCCAGCGTGACGAATTCATTGGGCTTGTGGGCATGGACGATGTCGCCTGGCCCACAGATCACCGCCGGCATCCCGGCCTGGCCGAACAGGCCGCCTTCGGTCCCGAAGCCCACCTTGCGCGCCCGCTCGCTGCCGAGGATGCGCAGCGCCGAGGTCACCAGGGGATCATCGGCCGGCGTACTCATGCCGGGATAGGCGGTCAGGGTCTCGAACTCGATACGCCCCTGCGCGCCTTCGATATGCATCTGCGGCAGCACTTCCTGCTCGGCATAGCGCTTCACTTCGTCGAAGACCTCGGCCGGATCGATGCCCGGCAGGAAGCGGTGCTCGAAGACAAACTCGGCCTTGTCCGGGATGATGTTGGGCGCATTGCCGCCATTGGACAGGGTGGTCACGATGGAGGAATACGGCACATCGAAGTCGTAGTCCTGCACCTCGGAGTTGCGCACCCGCAGGGCGATTTCACGAATCTTCAACTGCATCATCGCGGCGTAGTCGATGCTGTTGATGCCCAGATGCGGACAGGACGAATGCGCCGCATGTCCATGCACGCAGCAGCGGTAGGAACGCTTGCCCTTGTGCGCGATGACCGGCTGCATCATGGTCGGCTCGCCAATGATCACGCCAGTGGGCTTGATGTCATTCTGCTGCAGGTCGGCCAGCAGTTCGCGCACCCCCAGGCAGCCCACCTCTTCATCGTAGGAGAAGGAAAAGTGCAATGGCGTCTGCAGGCGGCCCTGGTCGATGGCGGGCAGGCGTGCCAGGCAGACGGCGATGAAACCCTTCATGTCACACGCGCCGCGACCGAACAATTTGCCATCCGCGACGTGTGCAACAAAGGGATCGGTATCCCAGTTCTGCCCCTTCACCGGCACCACATCGGTGTGCCCGGAAAAGACGGTCCCGAAGCGACCAGGCCCGGCATCGCCAATGGTGGCGAAGAGGTTGGCCTTGCGCCGTTCGGCGTCGTAGGTCAGGCGGGTGACGGCACCGTGGCGTTCGAGGTAATCGCGGACCCATTCGATCAGGCCCAGGTTGGATTCACGACTGATGGTATTGAAACCGATGAGGGTCTTGAGGATATCCAGCGTCTGCTTCGTCGGTTCCGAAGCGGCTGTTTTCAATGGTGCGTTCATGATGATGTTTTGCCTGTTCAAATCCGGAACACCGGGCTGCCTGCAGGAAGGACAAGCGGCCTCCGGCGTCCCATTGAAATGCAGCAAGCCCCGTGCCACCACGGGCCGCCACTGGGCCGGCGCCCTGCGCACTGGAGCCGGAGCGTTTGCGCCACACTGCACCTCCCATAGCATGGGACTGGCTTGATCGACTCTATCGTGAGGCGTCGCTGCTCGAAGCGAACAGCTTACACTGCAATCGCGGCCTTGGCTCGCCACCCGAACATCCTCGCTTTCCCACAAGCCGGGAACCACGCGGCGCTGGTTGGCCAATGTCATCGCAGCGACAGAGACGCCTCATCAGGAAAATCATGATATGAGTTTCCCTTCATCTTTGTCAGACTGCAGTTGAAGTTAGACGCCAGGAGAAACGCCCGCAGAGGCAACCATCATTCCTTGGCGCAGCAACGGTGATCAGGGTCACTTGCAGAGAAGGACGAGATCATGAAACCGCCGATCATACTGATGATAGAGTCGAACGGCGAAGCAGTAGAGCTGGCGCGCTTTGCGCTCTGGCGCAACAATTTCCATTGCGTGCTGCAATGGTATGACGAGGCCGACGCCGCCATCGAGCGCCTGTTGTCGGGCGGCCGACGGGAAAGTGACCGCGTACTGCCGGGCATGATCTTCCTCGACCCGGCCATGATGGAAAACAATGGTCTGGATTTCATCCTGGCCATGAAGTCGGGGCGGGCGACCCGCGCCGTACCTATCGTGGTCTTCCCGGACAGCGACTACCCACCTGGAATGCCTGACCTGATCGAAGCCGGCGCCGTCGAATACCTGCTCAAACCCGAGACCAGCCAGCAATACATGGAAGTCGTGGTTGACCGCGCCCGCCGCTGGAGCAAGCCACGCCGACGGCGCTCCACCCCGACCTGCAGTGCCAGGGAAGATGATGCGCTCAAGTCCTGAGTCCGACCAAGGCAGAAACGAAAACGCCGTGACGAGGTATGGTCACGGCGTCCGTCTGGGCCAGGCCTGGCTGCGCAGCTTGGCGCAGGAGTCTGCTTATTTCTTCACACGCGAACTGATATGCGCATCGAAGTCACGCTGCGCCGCTTCCAGCTTCTTCAGGGCTTCCTGCCAGGGCTGGTAATCCTGCTCGGTCAACCACGAACCGCCGGGATTCTGCTTCCACTGTTCGAGCTTGACCGTCATCTGTTCATATTCCTCAAGCTGCGCCACCAGCAGCGCTTCCATCTGCGTCTTGAGCTCTTCGGCGCGGGTGATCCAGGGATCCTGTTCCGACATGGACATCTCTCTTTCGTGAAGAATGAAGGTTAAGGCATGCTAACACGAACATGAAACACCTCACTGCACGGGAAATGCAATCCGGGATTCTTTGCGTTACCGAATTCCAAAAGTCTGACTGGCCACCCGACCTCTGCTTTTGCTGAAGGGAGCAGTTCATCATCACTTCGACGGTGGTGCCGCAACCGCCTTTCTCGCATTGCAGCTCGCCATCAGATCAGGAAATGGAGTGATGACGTTTCAACCATCCGCTTGAAATACTGAAAGTAGCTTCACATCCAAGCTTCCACTATGATGTGCGCTTTATTGTCAGTCATCTTCATAGATTGCTATGCAAAAGCGAATAGAATTTTTGGACGGTCTGCGGGTGTTCGCTTTTGTCAGTGTCCTGATTGGTCACAAATTCTACGGACAGCTTGAACTAGCTTCAGCCAACCTTAACATCCACGCGACAATCCGCTTTGTGATCGATCTCATCCGGCCGTTGGCGTGGAGCGGTGGCGCCGGCGTCGTGGTCTTTTTCCTTGTTTCAGGCTACATCATCAGTCACGTATTACAGACTGAAAATACGCCAACATTCTTGATCAAGCGGATATTCCGCATTTATCCGCTTTATATGTTTGCAGTGCTGGCAGAAGTCGGAATGAGCCACTGGGTCGCACAGACTCCGTTCCCGCCCTATCCGGTCCTGCTGCAGCGCTTGTTGTTGATTGGCGACTTGTTTTCCACACCGTATGGTCTGGGGGGCGTCGAATGGACGCTCAGACTGGAGATGTCTTTTTATCTGCTCATGGGTTCGCTCCGCCTCCTCAATTTGCTCAAAGACACAACGCGCCTTCCCCTGATCTATTTCATTCTTACCTTGGCAATCCAACTGGCACCGGCATTTCCCCGGACAGGTGCGTTTACCGATGGTTACCTGACTTTATTCTTTCCCTTCCTGTTCATTGGCTCAAGCATCTATTTGATGGAGCATCAACTTGCAAGCCGGCCTGCCTGCTGGGGATATGTACTGTATGCGATCGTTTCCACCCTAGCGCTGTGGCCGGGCCTCAACCCTGCCAATAAAGATACCCACTTTCAGATTCTGGGCTTCCTGCTTTTTGTTTCCGTATGGGGCCTTCGAAATCATATCAAAGCATCATCAACCGTAACTTTGCTCTCAAACCTGACGTATTCCGTTTATCTGTTTCACAACTGGATCTGGGCCTATCTGCTGGCTGCGGTATCACGCTGGCATGCAATCCGCCCGGAGCACCGCTGGATGGCCATCCTGATGCTCTTGTTCCTGATCTGCCTGGCCACGCATTACACAGTGGAAAAATGGGGAGTCAAGCTTGGCGCAAATATCATCAAAAAGTTGAAGAGACTGCGAGACGCAGGACATTTTCAGAAGGTTGCGTGAGCGCTTTGTGACAGCGGCAAAGCCAAGCACCGAAACGGTGTCAAATAACACGCCGTGCGAATCATCGTTAGCCATGAGTTACCCACCGTGCAGATAAGATAGCCTGCAACTTATATCTTCATCAGACGCGAACTAACGGGCCGTCATCTCCTGCTTGGCACCCGGTCTGACAGTGTCATGTTGTGCGCCAGGATCTGCTCGATGGCACCCCTGACCTGAGACGAATTTTGTAGCCACTAGATAAGTGAGTTCTTTATGCTAACGCCAAGGAGAACTCAATGAAGAAGCGATTTACGGACGAACAGATCATCAGCATCTTGCGAGAGGCAGAGAGCAAGGAGATTGCGACGGTAGATCTGTGCAAGCGCCACAACATTACTGAGCAGACCTTTTACCGCTGGAGAAACAAGTTTGGCGGTATGGATGTCCCGGACGCCCGGCGGCTCAGAGAGCTTGAATCCGAGAACGACAAGCTCAAACGCATGGTGGCGGAGCAGCTGCTGGTGATTGATGGCTTGAAGGAGTTAAGCCGAAAAAAATGATGACCTCCGCGGGCCGGCGCGAAGCGCTGGAAGTCCTTACTCGTCGGGGGCTGTCGCAACGCAAGGCATGTCGTTATCTGGAACTGCGCCGGCGGGTAGCGGGTTATCAGTTGCTACAACCTGAAAAGGATCGGAGCCTGGCGCAGCAGCTCATCGCGGCATCGCAAGAGGTCCCTCGCTTCGGCTATCGGCGTATGTCTGCCTGGCTGGCCTTGGGCGAGTCCCGAGTGCGACGGCTCTGGAGCGCGCTCAAACTGGGCATTCCACGAAAGCGGCCCCGCAGGCGTCGATGCGGCAATGATATTCGGTTACCTGGAGCAACCAAGCCTAATTCAGTCTGGAGCTACGACTTTGTTCATGACCAGATGGTGGATGGACGCTCGTTGAAGATGCTGTGTGTGATCGACGAATACACCCGGGAATGCCTGGCCATCGAAGTTGCTGCCAGTTTGCGCTCCCAGGATGTCATCCTGACGCTCTCGCGATTGATGCGGTTACATGGAAAGCCGGCCTACGTTCGGTCGGACAATGGAGCCGAGTTCACAGCGGCCAAGGTCATGCGCTGGCTGCGGGATGCCTCAGTTGGTCCGGCCTTCATTGCGCCAGGCAGGCCGTGGCAGAACGGATTCGTGGAAAGCTTCAATGGCAAGCTGCGTGACGAACTGCTTAACCGGGAGTGGTTCCGCAGCCGGGCAGAGGAAAAAGTGCTGATTGAAAGATGGCGTCAGTTCTACAACGAGCGCAGACCGCATAGCGCACATCAGTACCAACCTCCAGCTACGATCCGTCGAGCCTGGCTGGAATCGAATATGATCGACAACCGACTCACTGCCTGACTGGCTACAAATTACCGACGCAGGTCACCCCGACTCAGCTTGTCGGTCTTCCAGATGAAGATGGGGCGGATCCGGTTATCGTTGTTGTCTGCGATAGCGGGCGCGCCAGCAACAGAGGGGATTTACGCGTTCAGTCATTTCGCAACCGCTACTCAGGATCAGCAGCGGGCATAGCAGCAATCACGTTTTGCGTGTTTTCTGGCTCTCCTGCGGCCTGGGTGGCCTTCCCGGCGACGGTTTCAACCAGGCCGCGCACCTATAGAAAGATCTTGAACCGCAACGCAATCATTCGGGACTTCGGATTCGGATGGTGACTGGCGCGGCATTGGTGCGCGGCTTGGCGAAGAGCGGTTGAAGGCGACCTTGCTCACCCTCTTGGTGGTGACCTGAGACCAAGCTGCAGGAGGAATTTCAGCGTCGTTTCCTTTCTCAGCCTGATCCGGCGTCTTTAGCTATGCCGCGCCACAAAACACACAAGAGTGCTTCCGGCGATACCCTGCCCTATACAGATCGGCAAGGTACTGCCCGGGCCTAGGGCGGGCCAAAGTTGCATTTCACAAAAGATATCTACCAAAACTCCTTTACAATCCGTGATTCACGACGGGGAAGCACTAAGCATGAGAATAATGAGTGCGACGAGGGCAAGTTCTACGAACGTTTGGTCCGCAACAGACTATTTGAAGAGAAAATTTGGTCTAGATGAGACGCGATTGGGAGGTCTGGATGGCCTCAGGGCGATCGCGCTTCTTATGGTCTTTAACGTCCATTTTTTCGGCTTTTACACCGGAACGAATTTCTTTTCAGAGAAGACCTCGCTTTTCTACCAAGTAATCTCAGTTTTACGCGCTGGGCATCTCGGAGTTGATCTGTTTTTCGTCGTCAGCGGCTTCCTGATAATTCGTTCCATGCAGGGCACGCGCCCAAGCGCGAGCTTCTTGAAGAAACGCGCTTACCGGCTAGGGCCAATGCATTTTTTCGGCGTATTTCTATATATTTTTGCGGTGAGCGCGTCTCCATCCGTCATAGACATGCTGGCCAACTTGTTTTTGTTAGCGCCGTTGATCAAGAACATGCCCGTGTATGGCCTGATATGGACACTTACCTGGGAATGGATCTTTTACCTATTTATATTCCTGATCGCCCGAGTTGCATCAGGTCAACCACTTCGCGCAGCACTCCTATTGACAGTGCTTACGGTCTTTTCGTGCGTCGCTATGCAAAACGTGACTAGTGTTAAATGGATTGAGCCTGGGCGATTTTTTGGATTCGTTATAGGAATCGTCCTTTTTGCGGAAATGAATCGCGCTGTTGGGCAATCAAAAAAAACATCAATGTCCAAATGCTGGTCAGATATGGCCGCCGTGGCTGCAATAATCGGCATCGTCGCAATGCAAGTAATCTGGAGCCGATATGCATTAACCATCCTTGATTTGCCATTACAAGGTGGATTTTATGTTCTGGTAGATATTTTTTTCGCGCTGTTGATTAAAGCGAGCTTTTCCACAGATGGCATCATTGCGAGGCTCCTTTCCTCACCGTTTTTACGATTCCTAGGGAAAATCAGCTATTCCTTCTATCTTGTTCATATCTCTCTTAATTGGCTTCTGCTCAACTGGCTTGCGCCTGTCACTTCCAAAATAGGAATGTTGGCCTATTACGCAATAACACTAACTTGCTCAATCGTGGTTTCTTCGGTGACCTATCTTCTCTTGGAACAACCGTACTTCAATAAAAAAGCGAATATCCGTCAGTGACAGATTTCATATTGCGTTGCGGAGACTGACTTCCCGGGCTTTTTGCGGTCTTGAGAAGGAAGTCATACGCACCGCAGCGGTCAGGTACATCCGAGGGGCTTTGATCTGAGGCATAAGGTGGCTCACGTGGTAAGCACACCGCCCGAAAAGCAAAAAACCGCTATCGGCTTTCGCTGATAACGGCTTTCTGGTATTTGGTTGCGGGGGCAGGATTTGAACCTACGACCTTCGGGTTATGAGCCCGACGAGCTGCCAGACTGCTCCACCCCGCGTCTGAAGAAAACAATTATAGGGCAGGTAAAATCGGAATGCAAACATTTTCTGCAATCTTTTTACAGTGATACACTCCTAACCGCATTGGCACTCCTCCCGCAGCAGTTCCAGCAGACCGCCCGGGGCGCTGCCGATGCCACGGGATGCCGCTGCCGGCGCTATACATACCTATATATACAGACACCAGAACCGAGCCTCTATGAAATTCTGTTCCGAATGCGGTCAGACAGTATCCCAGCAGATTCCTCCCGATGACACGCGCCTGCGCTATGTCTGCGGCAATTGCGGGGCGATCCATTATCAGAATCCCAAGATGGTCGTCGGCTCGATCCCGGTCTGGGAACAGGACGGTGAGGTCAAGGTGCTGCTGTGCAAGCGCGCCATCGAGCCACGCCTGGGTTACTGGACGCTGCCGGCGGGTTTCATGGAAAACGATGAAACCACCGAAGACGCCGCCCGCCGCGAGACTGAAGAGGAAGCCGGCGCCCGCATCCAGCTGCATGAACTGTTCTCGCTGGTGAACGTGCCGCATGTGCATCAGGTGCATCTGTTCTATCGCGCCACCCTGCTGGACCTGGATTACCAGGCCGGTATCGAGAGCCTGGAAGTCGATCTCTATACAGAAGAGCAGATCCCCTGGCAGGACATCGCCTTCCCGACGGTGGAGTTCACCCTGCGCGCCTTCTTTGCCGATCTCAAGAAGCTGCGCAGCGGTGAAGGCAGCTTCACGCTGCACACCGAAGACATCCGCCGCCGCATGATCTGATCCGCAGGAGCAAGCGGATGATCGCCTGGCTGGATCCCGATACCCCCTTCCCCGATGTCTCGCGCGCCCTGGCCGATCCGCCGGGCCTGCTGGCAGCGGGCGCCGACCTGTCGCCGCAACGGCTGCTGGAGGCGTATCGCCACGGTATCTTCCCCTGGTTCTCGGAAGGTCAGCCCATCCTCTGGTGGAGTACCGATCCACGCATGGTCTTATATACAGATCGCTTCGTCGTCTCCGACAGCCTGAAGAAGACCCTGCGCCGCATTGAACGCAGCCGTCACGGCGACGGGCTGTGGCAGGTCAGCTTCGACACGGCCTTCGAACAAGTCATGCAGGGTTGCGCGGGGCCGCGACGACATGAGCAGGGAACCTGGATTTCCCCGGAGATCATGCAGGGTTATACCGGCCTGCACCGCACCGGCTACGCCCACTCCTCCGAGGTCTGGCTCAATGGCGAACTGGTCGGCGGGGCCTATGGCGTATCGATTGGCCGCATGTTCTATGGCGAATCGATGTTTGCCCGGGTCAGCGATGCTTCCAAGGTGGCGTTGGCGCATCTGGTGTTCTTCCTGCGCAGCCACGGCGTGGACATGATCGACTGCCAGCAGGAAACCTCACATCTGGCCTCCCTCGGCGCACGCCCGATCGCCCGCAGCGACTTCCTGCGCCACCTGCGGGCGGCCATCCAGTGGCCGCAGATTCGCGGCTGGGTGCCTCTGGACCTGCTGGAAAGCGGCATCCCCGCGACGCGACGCGATTGAGCCGGTCGCGGCTGTTCACTGTAGCCGGCAAAATAGTGTAAATTGGAACCTGACTCCAGGGACCGGCCGGCTGTCGCCACTGCGCCGCCGCTTCCCGCAAGACAGGACAGGACGCACATGACGCATCTCAAAGACTTGCCGTTCTCCACGTTGCAGTTCTATGCAACCGCGCCCTATCCATGCAGTTATCTCGATGACCAGCAGGCCCGCTCGCAAGTGGCCACCCCCTCCCACCTGATCAATGCGGATGTCTATTCCGAACTGGTGAAGACGGGTTTTCGCCGCAGCGGCATCTTTACCTATCGCCCTTACTGCGACGGCTGCACGGCCTGCACGCCGGTGCGCATCCGGGTCGCCGATTTCCAGCGCAACCGCAGCCAGCGTCGTGCCTGGGAGCGCAATCGCGGCCTGCAGACCCTGGTCACCAACCTGACCTACGCCCACGAGCATTACGAACTCTACCTGCGCTACCAGTGTGCCCGTCACGCCGGCGGCGGCATGGACCAGGACAGTCGGGACCAGTACGCGCAATTCCTGCTGCAGAGCAAAGTCAACACCCGCCTGGTCGAATTCCGTGAAGCCGATGGTACCTTGCGCATGATCAGCATCATCGATGTGCTCAATGACGGCCTGTCTTCGGTCTACACGTTCTTCGATCCTGATATGAAGACCGCCTCCTTTGGTACCTATAACATCCTGTGGCAGATCGAACAGGCACGCCAGCTGGACATGCCCTACGTCTACCTGGGTTACTGGATCAAGGAAAGCCCGAAGATGGCCTACAAGACCAACTACCAGCCGCTCGAAGCGCTGCAGGATGGTCAATGGCAGCCACTGGAAGGCTGACCTCAATGTGGTGCAAAGCCCGCAAACCCGCGCTTAGGGCGGCAAAATCGGGCTGGAAAAGCGCCTGATTCGAGGAATTGACAGGCTGGCGCGTTAGAATAGCGGCACTTTTTCATCGCCATCCGCCCTCTTCCATCGTGTCCGACAAATTCCTCTACGCGCTCGCGCGTCCGCTGCTCTTTTCCCTGGAACCCGAAACCGCGCACCACCTGGTGCTGCCGGCGCTACGCTGCGCTGCGCACTACAGCCTGACCGACTTCATCACCCGCCGTCCGGCGGCTGATCCACGCACCGTGATGGGCATCCAGTTCCCCAATCCGGTGGGCATGGCGGCCGGGCTGGACAAGGACGGCGCCTATATCGACGGCCTGGCGGCACTGGGCTTCGGCTTCATCGAAGTGGGCACGGTCACGCCGCGTGCGCAGCCGGGCAATCCGCTGCCGCGCATGTTCCGCCTGCCGGCCGCCAATGCCGTGATCAACCGCATGGGCTTCAACAATGGCGGTGTGGATGCCTTCGTGGCCAATGTGCAATCCTCGCGCTTCTTCCAGGAGCGCCAGGGCGTGCTGGGCCTGAACATCGGCAAGAATGCCGACACCCCCATCGAGCGTGCGGCAGAAGATTACGTGCATTGCCTGGAAAAGGTCTATCCCTATGCCAGCTACGTGACCGTCAACATCTCGTCGCCCAATACCAAGAACCTGCGCCAGTTGCAGGGCGCCTCGGAACTGGATTCCCTGCTGTCGCAGCTGAAATCGGCCCAGCGTCGCCTGGCCGATCGCCACGGCCGCTACGTGCCGGTGGCGCTCAAGATCGCGCCGGACATGGACATGGAACAGGTCAAGAATGTCGCCGACGCGTTGCTGCGCCACCAGATCGATGGCGTCATCGCCACCAACACCACCATCACCCGCGACGCCGTGCAGGGCATGCCGCATGGCGAAGAGGCCGGCGGCCTGTCGGGCAAGCCGGTGCTGGAACTGTCGAACCAGGTGATCCGCGGCCTCAAGGCCGAAGTGGGCGATGCCCTGCCCATCATCGGGGTGGGTGGCATCTTCAGTGGCGCCGATGCGCGCGCCAAGATTGAGGCCGGCGCGTCGCTGGTCCAGCTCTACACCGGCCTGATCTACCAGGGACCGGCGCTGGTGCGCGAATGCGTCGAGGCGCTGCGCGTGCCCGAGGTCGCAGCGGCTCACCACTGACCTGCAGAACCGTACCGATTGTAGAAATGAAAACAGCAGGCCTGCCGCCTGCTGTTTTCATTGGTGCGCGCTAAACGGGCGTGGCCAGCCCCGCGTCTTGCTGCACTCTTACACTCTTACTGCTTGGAAGACTCCTTCTTCAAATTGAAGATCCGGCGCGCATTGGCATCGGATTCGGACTTCTTTTCGAAATCGGTCTTTTCGCAACCGGCCAGCACTACACCGACGACCAGCGTCAGCAGCATGACGACGACACGCATGATATTCCCCTGAAGATTCAGATGCGCCCTGGCAGCCAGCCCGTGCGGGACCAGGACCAGGGTCAACGCGGCGCGAGCCCCCGCCCGCTGCCGACAGGCGCCATTTTATGCGCAAATGCCGACAGCGCGACCAGTCGGCACGGAAAGATTTCGCCCGCATTCGCCTCTATAATGGCAGGCTTCCGCCGCTTGACGCGGCGCTGCAGCCAGTCCCATGTCCGTCAATACCATCGCCCTCAACCGTCAGATGAGCCATTTCGATGACCACGCCAGTGTCTGGCTGTTCGGTTATGGCTCCATCATCTTCAAGGCCGACTTTCCCTACCTGGAACGTCGGCCGGCCCACATCAGGGGCTGGGCGCGCCGCTTCTGGCAAGGCTCGCACGATCACCGCGGCACGCCCGAGGCACCGGGACGCGTGGTCACGCTCATCGCGCAGGAGGGCGCTGTCTGCGCCGGCATGGCCTACCTGATCACGCCGGAGGTCTTCGCCCACCTGGATCACCGCGAAAAGAACGGCTACCTGCGGCTGGCCACGCCGATGTTCTTCGACGACGGGCAGCAGACCGAAGGGCTGATCTACATTGCCGCCGAAGACAACCAGGCCTTCGCCGGCCCGGCCAGCGAATCCGACATCGCACGCCAGATCGCCCATGCAGTCGGACCGAGCGGCCGTAACAGCGAATACCTGCTCAAGCTGGCCCAGGCGCTGCGCGAGCTGGAGGTCGATGACGACCATGTCTTCGCCATCGAACGCCATCTGCTGCAACTGGACCCGCAGGCCGCCATGCTATCGTCTGCCCGGCGCGCCTGAAGTCCACGCCATTCACGACACACAATAAGGATGAGGAACATGATCAAAGCCCTTGCAGCAAGCCTGACCGTCGCCCTGGCCCTGGCGGCCTGCGCAACCCCGGTGCAACGTACCGCCACCGGCGACATCCCGGCCTCGCGCGTCTATATCAAGAGCATGACCGAACAGGCTGCCGGCCTGTCGCAGATCGAATTCACCCGCGTGGCCGGCATGCTCAACAACGAAATGCTGGAGCTGTCGATCAACGACGTGGTCCTGGCGCAGATCACCGGGGGCGAACATCTGTCGATCTGGCTCAAGCCGGGCAGCTACGACTTCAGCATCAAGCGGGTCCACACCCTGACCTCGGCCGGCCCCAATCCGCAGGACCGCCTGACAGTCCAGGTGGCGCAAGGCGCTGCCTACAAAGTACAGATCACGACCGAATTGCGCGGTCTGAATATCCAGCTGGTGAAGTAACAAGCCGTCAAAGCGGCGCGAGGCCAACGCCTGCGCCTGCCTCTTTCATCAAAGCCCCTGTCGTACGGAAGACACACCGTGCGCCAGGGGCTTTTTCCACGAGAGGCCATCAAATTTGTTAAGCCGTTGATTTATAAGGATAAATACCGACGGACACCCCTCAGGTTGCGCAAAAACACCAAGTCATTCACGAAAGAGATAACTGGTATTGGGATTCAAAAGTGGAAGCGTCGCGGTGAAGCGAATATATTGCAATGCAACAGATCAATTTTTCCTCACGGAGCTCACCATGAACATCGTCGCCGACATCCTCCCGTACACCCTGCTCATCGGCGCCATGGTCGCGCGCTACCTGATTTCGGTCAAGTAAGCAGCCCTCCTGGCCGGGTTGTCGCCAGCCCATTGCGGTACTGGCAGACACGAAAGCAGCAGTCCTGAAAAGCGGTGATTGTCGCGTTGCAACGCTGACAAGCCGCTTTTTCTTTTTGCCCCTCCCCCGTGCACCCAGGTCCACTTTTGGGCATGGTTTTGCACCATTATCATCATTGCTGATATCTTCGCGCCGTCGATAAATGGCTTCCCCGGGACTTTCCGGCAGCCGACGCGGCAGCGCCGCCTCACTTGCAAAGTGCTCGCAGCCCATTACACTCGCAAGCTTTGCCAACGGAACGAAAGTGAAGCATGAAGCGTCTCGCCTCCCTCCTAGCCGCCTCCTCCCTGCTGCTGGCCGTGCAAGGCTGCGCCTGCGCGCCGGGCTTCGTCGGGTTCGATAGCCGCTGTCAGTTCAGCAACGTTCCCAGCGGTCAGCCCTGAACGCAAAAAAGCGTCGCACCCTTGCCTCATCGGGCTGGCTGCGACGCTTTACAGACGTAATTCCAGGTTAATTTTCCCGCCCTCGGGCAGCCTGCCGATGCTCGTTTCAGGCAGCGCGCCCCCGGCACTCTTCAGTCGGCGGCTGGCAACTGCGCCAGCCAGGCACGTAAATCGTGCATGACCTGCTCACGCAGCCCGACTTCCTCGTTGAAAATCTCATGATAGGCGGCGCCATACCAGTGCAGGGTCTTCTGCGGCCCCGGCAAGGCATCGAAGAAGGCACGACTGCCACGTGGAGCGACGAAGGCGTCGTCTCCGGCCACCTGTAACAGCACCGGCCGGGTGAACTGGGCCGCATCGCGGGCCACCTGATGCATCGCATCGAGCATGAAATTGAGCATGCGCGGGGCGATCTTGCCGTGGTTGAGCGGGTCCCGGCGGTAGGCCAGGACCTGGTGCGGATCGTGCGAAATGCGGCTGGCCGGCAGGGCCGTGGGCAGCGCCAGGCCAGGGGCGATGGCCGAAGAGACCTTCAGCAGCAGCCTTTGCCAGCCGCTCAGGTCCAATGCCAGCGCCGGGGACGACAGCGCCAGCGCGCGCACCGGGCTATAGCCACCGGTGGCGAAGCGCGCTGCCACCAGGCCGCCCATGCTGTGACCGAACAGCAGCGGCGTGCACTGGGTGCGGCGGCTGAAATCATCGAAGCTTTGCTTGAGATCGCGCAGCAGGTCGTCCGCCTGGATCAGGCTGCCCTGGCGGCCGCCGGAATTCCCGTGGCCGCGATGGTCGCAGATGCGCACCGACATGCCCGCCTCGTTGAACAACTGCGCCAGCGCCGCATAGCGCCCGCCATGTTCGCCCAGCCCATGCACCATCTGCACGGCCGCCGTGGCGCCCGGTACCAGCCAGTCGCGGCAGAACAGCCGGGTCCCGTCAGCGGCATCGATCCAGTGTTCCTGCACGGGAACGAGTGCGCTCATGATTGCCCGGAACCCGGGTTTTCGCGCTCGGCATAGCGGCGCCGTGCGCGCCAGCCCTGGCGCAGGCGGCGGCTCTGGCGCAACGCCAGCTGCAGCGAGGCCGCCCAGGACAGCGGGCGCGGGTGCACCACGGCGCGCAGGGCGCGGGCATAGTCCAGCACCATGCCGGGGGTCCAGGCCATGGTCACGGCGCGTTTGCGGATCTGGCTGGCGACCCAGATCTCGGGGGTGAACATCATCCGCACCGCATTGAACCAGTGACGGTCGCGACCGCCCATAACGCCTTCCAGCGCCGCCTCCAGGGCATTGGCCACGGTGCTGGAGCAATTGCGGTGGGTCAGGTTGTAGATTTCGGTGCGGCGATAGTGCTGCCAGAAGCGATCCAGCGAAGCCCGGCGATAGTCGCGGAAGACGATCTTCTCGGTCGATTCGCACCAGGCCGCTGCTTCGCTGGCGTAGTCGGTCAGGTAGCGGCCCTTGACGTCGTTCTCGGCGGTGGCCCGCAACAGGCGCGCGAACTGGTCCGGCGAGCGGTCGATTTCCTCGGCCGGATAGAGGCTGATGTAGAGATCGGGCTGTATCTCCAGCGCCGCATGGCCGGTGGAGATGACCCCATTGAGGTCGACGGCGGCGATGTAGCGGTCGATCACCGGCTGTCGCCGCGCCGGTCCCTTGGCGCTGCCGGTGGGCGTCCAGACGTGCACGGTCAGGGGGGCCAGCGGCCCGGCCTGGGGCGCTGGCGCGCTAGACGGACGCAGGCGCGACTGCAGGTCCGCCGCACCGTCATGCAGCCCGGCGTCGAAGGGTCGGTCGTCACCGCTGTTGCGCTCCACCAGCACATCGGCCGAGGCCTGCTGCGGCAGCATGCGGCTGCGCAGCGCCAGCCAGATCATGTTCCAGCCGCCGAAGATCAGGCCCAGTGCCAGGCAATAGGGTACGGTCCCCTTGTAGTGGGTGGGATAGGGCTGGAAGAAGAAGATCGCCAGCACGATCTGCACCAGCCCCCCCAGCATGGCAGTGCGCCAGCGCGGGAAACGGACCACCAGTGCCGAGGTGATCTGCAGCGAGCCGCCGATGGTGAAGGCGATGCCGAACAGCATGGCCAGCGCCATGTTGCTGGCCTGGTGCTGAGTGATGACCAGGATGGCAATGAGCAGGAACAGGGTCCCCTTGACGTAGCGCAGGGTCTTCTGCGCCCCCATACCGCTGTTGGCCACCCACAGCGTGACCAGGCTCTCCAGCAACAGCAGGTAGCCGAACAGGGTCAGCGGAAAATTGAGCACGCCGTCCAGGGCATCGATCATCAGCGATACGCCGATGGCACCCCAGGCCAGGCCGGCCACAGCCAATGCATGCCAATTGCGGCGGATGAAATCCGCCCCCAGCAACAACAAGACGAGTCGTATCACGGCGTTCCCCGGGGCGCATGCCCTTCCCTTTAGCGATCCCGCATTTTCAGGGATTACGTGCCGCGAGGCAAATTGTGCATTTTCAGCGACGGCAACACAGGTGACGCGGGGCTGCACAATGCCGCACAATGCGCGCTCATCCTGCTTTGCGTGCCGCCCATGTCCTTTTCCGTCCTGCTCTCGGCCGTGGCCAGCAGCCTGCTGCTGCCACCGGTCTCCCCCTTACTGCTGTGCCTGGCCGGATGGCTGTGGCGGCGCCGGGCACCACGCGCCGGCGCGGCGCTGGTGCTGTTGGGGGTGGCCAGCCTGCTGGTGCTCAGTACCCGGATAGGCGCCCTGTGCCTGATCGCCCCGCTGGAAAACCAGTACCCGCCGCTGGCAAGCGTGGGGGATGCCCAGGCCATCGTCATCCTCGGTTCGGGCCGGATCGATCAGGCGCCGGAATACGGCGGGCTGGACGACGCCACGCCGATCGGCATGAAGCGGCTGCAATACGGCGCCGCCCTGCATCGCCAGAGCGGCCTGCCCATCCTGGTCACCGGGGGCAGTCCGGACGGCTCGCCGCAGAGCGAGGCCGAACTGATGGCGCGGGTGCTGCAGCGCGATTTCGGCGTGCCGGTGCGCTGGCAGGAGCGCCATGCCGACACCACCGCCGACAACGCCACCCTCTCGGCGGCCATGCTCAAGGCGGAGGGTATCGAGCGCGTCCTCGTCGTCACCGACAGCATCCACATGCCGCGTGCCATGCGCGCCTTCGCCCGCACCGGGCTGCAGGCCAGGGCTGCGGCCACGCTGTTCCTGGTGCCGGCACGTGCGCGCGTGACCGATTACCTGCCCGGCGCCAGCCACCTGCAGATGGCCAGCTACGCCCTGCGCGAGTGGATAGGCCAGGCCTGGTATCGCCTGCGTACTGCCGTCAGCCCATGAAGTGACCCCCCTTCCGCCTCCTGTTCGCGCCTTCGCCCTTGTCATCCATCGGTAAAGTAACAAGGTCACCCAGGCTGCTGCGGTTTCGCCGTCCGGATGAGTTTCAGGGTGTCATTGTTCTTATCGTGCTCACAGAAAGTGATGTGTCCGGGGCCAGCGTCCCGATGCAATCGCTCCGGCGCAAGGATGCCGGGGAGCCTCCACCAACCAATGGGAGATCTACATCATGGGCCAGTTGTCCTTCAGCAAGAAACTTTGGCTGCCGCTCGTACTGAGCCTCATCGCACTTCTGGCCATTTCCGTCTTCAGCGCCTTCATGGTGCGTCAGGTCCGTCTGGAAGAACGCAAGGCCGACCTGACCAACATCGGCCAGACCGCGCTGTCGCTGGTCAAGGGCTACGGCGCCCTGGCCGAGGGCGGCACCATGAGCAAGGAAGAAGCACAAAAGCGCGCCAAGGCCGCCATCAAGAGCCTGCGCTATGGCAGTGATGGCTACTTCTCGATTTCCACCTCGGCCCAGATCATCGTCATGCACCCGATCAAGCCCGAACTGGATGGCAAGGACCTGACCAACTTCAAGGACCCGGCCGGCAACAACCTGTTCGTCGAGATCACCAAGGCCGGCAGCCAGCCCAATGGCGGCTTCGTCCACTATCTGTGGCCCAAGGTCGGCGCGGCCGAACCGGTGGCCAAGACCTCTTTCGTGATCTCCTATCAGCCCTGGGACTGGCACCTGACCACCGGCGCCTACATGGATGACATCAATGCCGCCTTCATGCGCAGCCTGTGGCAGATGGTGATCCTGTTCGCCGTGGTGGCTGCCGCGCTGGTGGGCCTGGTGATCGTGATCAACCGTGGCATCCTGCGTACCATCGGCGGCGATCCGGCCAAGGCAGCCGACGTGGCCAACCGCATCGCCCAGGGCGACCTTACGCCCAACATCGAGACCGCGCCGGGTGACCGCAGCAGCCTGCTGTTTGCGGTGCGCAGCATGCGTGATTCGCTGCTCAATACCATCACCAACATCAAGACCTCGGCCGACACGATTGCCACCGCCTCGCAGGAAATCGCCAGCGGCAACCTCGACCTGTCCGGCCGCACCGAACAGCAGGCCGGCTCGCTGGAAGAAACCGCCTCGGCCATGGAACAACTGACGGCCACCGTCAAGCAGAACGCCGACAACGCGCGCCAGGCCAACCAGCTGGCCGAATCGGCCTCGGACGTGGCCATCCAGGGCGGCAGCGTGGTCAGCCAGGTCGTGCAGACCATGGAAGGCATCACCGACAGTTCACGCAAGATCGCCGACATCATCGGGGTGATCGACGGTATCGCCTTCCAGACCAACATCCTGGCCCTGAACGCGGCGGTGGAAGCAGCCCGCGCCGGCGAACAGGGACGCGGCTTTGCGGTGGTGGCTTCGGAGGTGCGCTCCCTGGCCCAGCGCTCGGCCTCGGCGGCCAAGGAGATCAAGGCCTTGATCGATGACTCGGTCGCCAAGGTCGATACCGGCAGCAAGCTGGTCGAACAGGCCGGCGCCACCATGACCGAAGTGGTGGCCAGCGTACGCCGGGTGACCGATATCGTGGGCGAGATCAGCTCGGCCAGCCAGGAACAGAGCGCCGGCATCGCCGAGGTGGGGCGCGCCATTACCCAGATGGACGAGGGTACCCAGCAGAATGCTGCGCTGGTGGAACAGGCTGCCGCGGCCGCCCAGTCGCTGCAGGATCAGGCGGCGACCCTGGCCGGTCTGGTGGGTGGCTTCCACATCGACGGCAGCCATGCCCGCATGGCGCAGACAGCGCCGGCACGTCCGGCCGCACCGGCGAGTACGCCGGCCCCGGCGGCTACCCCTCCCAAACCGGCTGCAGCCCGACCGGCAGTACCCGCCCCCAAGGCTGCCGCGCCTAAGCCGGCCTCACCCAAGCCGGCCGCACCGAAGGCGGCTGCACCCAAGCCCGCAGCCGCCAAGGCCGAGGCGCCCGCGTCCAAGGCGGCAGGTGGCAAGTCGCCTTCGCGCCTGCCGGCCGGTGAAGATGAGGGGGATTGGGAGACCTTCTGAACTCCGGCGCCTGGCGCACGGTTCACGGTTCACGGTTCACGGTTCACGGTTCACGGTTCACCACCAGCCCGCGCCCTGCGCGGGCTTTTTCATATCGGCCTCAGGCGATGGCCGCCAGGTTTTCACCGACCAGCCGCCCGATCAGTGCGCTGTCGGGCGCCACTGCCAGGGCACGGGCCGTATCCTGCCGGCCGGTGGCGACCAGTCCCTGGTCGTGGGCGGCAATGGTGTATTCACTATGGCAGGCCGGGCAGTACAGGGTATCGCCCGCCACCGCGTGGCGCGGACGCACCACCACCGGACCGCACGACACGCAACGCTGCAGGGGAATACCCTCGTCGCTGTGACCGACGATATGAGCCAGCTCGGGATGCTGTTGCAAGCCGATGAACAACGTCCCCAAGGCCGCGTCGAATTGCCGGCCCAGTTCACCCTGGATGATCTCCATGGCCCGCGCAATGGGCATGCCGCTGCGATAGGGCCGCGTGCTGGTCATGGCATCGAAGGCGTCGCAGATGCCCACGATGCGGGCCGCCAGCGGAATGTCCTCGCCACGTCGTCCGAAGGGATAGCCCCGACCGTCCGGCGTTTCATGGTGCAGCAGCACCGCATCCTCGGCCAGCGCCGCCAGGGGATGCCCGGCCAGCATGCGATGACCGATTTCCGGGTGGGTCTTGATGACCGCGTATTCGGTATCGTCCAATTTGGATTTCTTGCCCAGTACCGCGTCGGGAATGCCGATCTTGCCCAGGTCATGCAGGAAGGCGCCGATGGTGATGCGCGCTACCTGCGCCGGGTCCAGCCCGGCCGCTTCGGCCAGCAGCCGCGACAACCGCGCCACCCGCCACAGATGCCCGCCGGTATAGGGATCACGCGCTTCCACTGCCCAGGCCAGCAGGAACAGGCTGGTGAGCAAGGGCGCGTCGTCGGCAGCGTGACGTGCCGGGGTCTTGGGGGTGGCGCGGCGCCACAGGTCTGACAGTCGCATGTTCCTGGTCTCTCCGTTTTTCCGGCTTGTTTTTCAGATCACTTTACAGCTTGCTTTCCGGCCTACCAGCGCAACAACCGCGGTCCCAGCAACAGACCGGCAAACGCCGGCACCAGCATGCCCAGGAAATACCACAGGCCCCAGAAAGGCGCCTCCATCTCCGGGCAATGCAGGCAATACACCATGGTCGCCACGGCCCCCGCCAGCAGCCCGGCCACCGCACCGGTCAGGCGCAGGCGGGTTGGCGCCATGCCGCGCACGGCCCAGAAGATGCCGATGAACAGCGGCACCGACAGCAGCGCGATATTGAAGGGGCAACTGCGCCAGGTGCTGCCCATGAGCAGCGGCAGGCGTTGCGCCGCCGGACTGGAAAGCAGCACCAGCGCACCACCGGTCCAGATCGCCAGGCTGGGCAAGGCGATACCAGCCCAGGTGGCACCCACCCGCAGGCCCGGGCGCATCAGGCGCCGCAGCACCAGCATGGCGCCCACGGCCAAAGCGCTCGGGAAGGCCAGCTTGATCCAGAACATCGGCACTTCCAGCATCACGCCCAGGTCGGGCCGCAGGCCGTAGATCTTCAGCATCAGCAGCAGCGACAACACCGCGCCCAGCGTCAGTGCCTGCACCATCTGCCGCAGCGGCAGCCGGCGGTCCACGGGCGCCACGCCGCTGGCCATCATGGCAATGAGTTCATCGGTCTTCATGCTTGCAATTTCTCCCTGATCTTGAGGGCTAGCGCCTTGAGGCCACGGTGGATGCCGACCTTCACGGCCGACTCCGACATCCCCGTCAGTTGCGCCGTCTCGGCCACCGACAGGCCTTCCAGCTTCACATGCAGGATCGGCAGGCGCTGTTTCTCGGGCAATTCCTCCAGCAGCGCACCGACATCGCGCCGGGCCTGGGCCGGTTCGTCGTCGCAGGTGGCCAGCAGGTCGTGTTCTTCGTCCAGTGGGTCGTTGAAGGCTTCCCGGCGCGAGCGGGCACGCAGGAAATCCATCAGCTTGTAACGGGCGATGGCATGCACCCATGCCGTCAGCGGCTGGTCGGGCCGATAGGTATGACGGGCGTTATGCACCGCCAGCAGGGTTTCCTGGACCACGTCCTCGACTTCGTCCTGCATGTTCTGCAGACGCCTGCGCAGGAAGGCCCGCAGCCGCCCGCTGAGTTCGGAAAGGAAATCCCGATAGGCCACGGCGTCACCATCCAGCCCGGCCAGCAGCAAAGCGCGCAGGCGTTCTTCGGTGGGGTGCGAGGGCTCCTTGCCGGCCAATGGCTGGCCCGGTCGGACGGTCCGGTCATCCGGCAAGGCCGGTGCGGCATGAGCAAACATGAATAGGCTTTCAGTCATGGAAGAGCCGCCAGATCACCAACGGAGCAGCCAGGGACCGGACCAGGCACCGGCCAGCGTCGGCAGCGCCACCCCCAGCACATACCAGACACCCCAGAAGGGCGGTGCCATCTCCACGCAATAAAGTGAATAGACTAGCACGCCCTGCGCGCCCGCCACCAGCCCGGCGACCGCGCCGGCCGCGTGCAGTCGGGTGGGTGCCAGACCGCGCATGAACCACAGCATGGTGGCCAGCGTAGGCAGCGACAACAAGGCCACGTTGAGGGAACAGACTTCCCAGCTGCTGCCCAGCAAGAGCTCCAGCCGTTGCGAGGGCGGCGCCAGGGCCAGCCAGCTGCCACCGGCCAGCCACAGCACCAGGGGTGGCAGCAGCAGCGCCGCCGCCGGTCCCGGGCCGATGCGCACACCCGGTCGTGCCAGCCGCGCCGCCGCCATCTGTCCGGCCAGCAGGGCCGCCAGCGGGAAGGACACCTTCATCCAGAACAAGGGCGCCTGCAGCAACTGCCGCACATCGCTGCGCACGCCATACAGCGCCGCCAGCAGCAGCAGCGCCCCCAGCAAGCCGAGCGCCAGTGCCACCGCCATGCGCGCGGTGACATGGCGCAGCATCACAGGTCGGCCGCCGGCGGCCTGTCCTTCCGTACCGGCGGCCAGCATATTGACCAGTTCCATCGTTTTCATTGCATCCCCTTCTGGCTCATGCGAGCAGGTACGCGCTCCAGGCGCTCTCCTATGTATTCGTCTGAACCCTGCCGCCGGTTACAGGCGGCGCAAAAAATATTTATCCGAAAAATTTTGCGACGGCTGTAACCGGCGCCCGACTGCCGGCGAATTAACCATCAGATCGGCAGCCACGGCATTCCCCGCCGGCGGACTGCACCGGTCGCTATCACTTTCTTCACTTTCCAATTTCAAGGAGTCCACCATGAACGCACGTATCGTCGCCACCGCCGCCCTGACCCTCGCCACCCTCGCTTCCGGCGTGGCCATGGCACAAGACAAGCAACCGATGAACAAGACCGCCGTCGAGAAGTGCTATGGCGTCTCCATGGCCGGCCAGAACGACTGCAAGGCCGGTGAAGGCACCACCTGCGCCGGCACCGCCAAGATGGACTACCAGGGCAATGCCTGGAAGAACGTGCCGGCCGGTACCTGCACCTCCATCAAGACCCCGCACGGCATGGGCTCGCTCAAGCCGATGTAAGCGAGACGGTCATGACCACCCACACCATCTCGGCCGGACTCGGACTGAAGCCCCAGCATTTCGATGCAGCGCTGGCCTGCGGGCAGGCAGGCCTGTGGTTCGAAGTCCATCCGGAAAACTACCTGATGGACGGCGGCCCCCGCCTGGCCTGGCTGCAGGCCATCCGCGAACGCCATCCCCTGGCCTTGCATGGTGTGTCGTTGTCCCTGGCCGGCCCCGATGCCCCCGACCCCGATCACCTGCGCCGACTGGCGCATCTGATCGACCGGGTGGAACCGGTGCTGGTCTCGGAGCACCTGGCCTGGTCGCGCATCGCCGGTCACTATCTGCCCGACCTGCTGCCGGTACCCCGCACCAGCACTACGCTGGCACGCGTGGCGGCCAACATCAACCGCACGCAGGATGCACTCAAGCGCCGCATCGCCCTGGAGAATCCTTCACATTACCTGCACATGGAACAGCACGCCTGGAGCGAACCGGAGTTCCTGCAGGAACTGGTCCGCCGCACCGGTTGCGCCCTGCTGATCGATGTCAACAACGTCCATGTCAGCGCCTGCAACCTCGGCATCGATGCCCGCGCCTACCTGGACCAACTGCCCGCAGCCGACATCCATGAAATCCACCTCGCCGGCCATAGTGCCGATGTCAGCCTGCCCGGGCTGCTGGTGGATTCGCACGATGCCCCGGTGGCGCCGGTGGTCTGGGCGTTGTACCAGCACCTGATCACGCGCATCGGCGCGCGCCCCACCCTGATCGAACGCGACGGCAATGTGCCGGCCTTCGAGCAGTTGCTGCAGGAGCGCGCCATGGCCGCCGATCTGCTGGCCAGCGTTGCTCAGGCCGATGCGGAGCAGGCAGCATGAGCGAGCTCACCACGGACGATGTCCACTACTACCCGGCCTTCCTGCAAGCCCTCCTGGAAGACCACAGCGATGACGCCACCGTCGCCGCCCTGCTGCGGCAGCCGGCCTTCGCGGTCTACCGCAATACCGTCTTCAAGGGCTGCGTGGACGCCCTGGCCGCCAACTATCCGGCCGTGCAGCGGCTGGTCGGCAGCGACTGGATGCACGCGGCCGCCTTGGCCTACGCCCGCGACCACCTGCCCCGGCAGGCCAGCCTGATCGCCTATGGCGAAGGCTTTGCCGCCTTCCTGGCAGCCCTGCCCGCCGCCGATGAACTGCCCTACCTGCCCGGCGTGGCCATGCTGGACCGCTGCTGGACCGAAGCCCACCTGGCAGCTGACCAGCCCATGGTGGAGACCGCCGCGCTGCAGAGCGCGCTGGTGGCCGGCCAGGACGTGCGCCTGGTACCGCATGCCGCCACGCGCTGGCACCACGATGCGCAGCATCCGGTCACCACCATCTGGTCGGCCAATCGCACCGACCCCGCGATCGATCCGGGTGATATTGACTGGCACGGCGAAGCCGCACTCTTCACCCGGCCGCAGGCCGAGGTGCAATGGCAGGCAATCAGCCACGGGGCATGCCGCTTTCTGGACGCCTGCCGCGAGGGCCAGCCGGTCACCCAGGCCGCCGCGCTGGCGCTGGCGCAGGAACCTGATCTGGATGTCGCCGCCCTGCTGGGCCGGCTGCTGCTGGCCGGCGCCTTTACCGCATTCACCTTCAATTGACGGAGAACACCATGCAACATCGCAGCGCCCTGCCGGCCACCACGGTCGACCAAGTCCGCCCCACGCTCTGGAACCGCGCCGCAGGGCTCGCCCAGAGTCTCATCAGCGACACCCTGCTGGCCCTGGTGGCGCGGGTGGCGATTGCGGCGATCTTCTTTCTCTCCGGCCGCACCAAGGTCAGCGGCTGGCTCACCATCAAGGACAGCACCTACGTCCTGTTCCAGGAGGAATACCGGCTGCCGCTGGTGCCGCCCGATCTCGCCGCGCACCTGGCTGCCTATGCGGAACACCTGTTCCCGCTGCTGCTGGTACTGGGCCTGTTCACCCGCGGCGCGGCGCTGGCCCTGCTGGGCATGACAGCGGTCATCGAGATCTTTGTCTATCCCGATGCCTGGCCGACGCACCTGTCCTGGGCTGGCCTGCTCCTGCTGCTGGTGGCACGCGGTGGCGGCACCTGGTCGCTGGACCATCGCCTCGGTCTGCGTTGAACTGCGCGGGAGCCGAACATGCTGGCAAGACTGAGCTTACGCAGCGCATTGCTGCTGGTGGTGGGTATTTTCTCCCTGGCCTTGTGGATCGCAGTGGGCATCGCCTGGCAAGGCGCACGGGCGGCGGCCCAGGCCACCACCGCCCTGATCGTGCTGTCGGACCAGCGCATCCAGCCCCTGCACGATACCGAGCGGCTGTTCCTGTCGACCCTGATCTACATGGACAACGCCTACATCAACCTGGTCAAGGATGACCAGATCAAGTCCAACGACTACACCCGGCGTGCCTCGGCCGCCCTGCAGGCGGCCCGCAAGGCCTTCGAGGGCTACCGCAAGACACTGCCGGCCGAGGCGATGGCCGAGGCCCAGGTCGTCCGCGTGAACCAGGCCTACGAGGCCTATACCAAGGTCCTCGGCCTGCGCGAGGTCGCGCTCTATGACGTCTCGCTGGACGACTATGCGGCTGCGACCGTCAGTGCGGAAGCCGCCGACCGTGAATTCGCCGCCACCCTGCGCGAGGTGATCGCCCAGGCCGAAACCGTGCGTGACGATCTGCGCCTGGCCGCCGAGCGACGTATCGCAACGACCACCTACCTGGCCGTCGCGATGCTGGCTTGCTCGTTGTTGCTCGCCGGCCTGTGCTGGTGGCTGTTCGGGCGACTGGTGCTCACGCCGCTGAGGCAGGCTGCACAGCATTTCGACCGCATCGCCGACGGCAATCTCGGCCATCCGGTACAGGGCATTTCCCGCAATGAGATCGGGGTGCTGCTGGCGGCGCTGGCGCGCATGCAGGAGAGCCTGGGCGCCACCGTCGTCGACATCCGCGATGCCACCCGTGATGTGCATCAGGGCGCGCGCGACATCGCGCAAGGCAATGGTGAACTGGCGCAACGCACCGAAGCACAAGCCGCCGCACTGGAAGAGACCGCCGCCACCCTGCGGCAGTTGTCGGCAGCCGTCGGCAACAACGCACAGAACGCCGAACGCACCAATGCCCTGGCCGCCACCGCCGCCCACGACGCCCAGCGCGGTGGCCAGGTCATGGGCGGCATCGCCGGCGCCATGGCGCGGGTCACCGCCAGCGCAGGACGCATTTCAGACATTGTCAGCGTGATCGATGGCATCGCCTTCCAGACCAACATCCTGGCCCTCAACGCGGCGGTGGAAGCGGCCCGCGCAGGCAGCCAGGGGCGTGGTTTCGCGGTGGTCGCCGCAGAAGTCCGCTCATTGGCACTGCGCAGCGCCGAAGCGGCGCGCGAAGTCAAGGAACTGATTGCGGATTCGATCGGTTCGGTAGGCCAGGCGGCTGATCAGGTCAGGCAGGCGGACCAGGCCATCGGGCAGATCGTGGTGTCGTTCGGTCACGTGATGAGCACCGTCCATGACATCGCCACCGCCACCCGCGAACAAGCCGAAGGCATCGACCGGGTCAGCCGCACGCTGGTGGACATGGACCAGGCCACCCAACAGAACGCCGCGCTGGTGGAGCAGACCTCGGCAGCGGCCCACGGCCTGACCGCCCAGGCTGTCGCCCTGACCACATCGGTAGCCGCTTTCACGCTGGCGTCATCGGCCACAGAAGCCGATCCGCTGCCGCACTCCAGCGTCGCCGGCGCCGCCATCCCCGGCCCGACCCCGGTCCTGCTATCCCGATAAGGAGCCCCACTTGGCCCATTCAAACGCACTGCAAGACCTGCTCGAACAAAGCTTCACTTCTGCATTCGCCCATCACGCCGCCGGCCGCCTGGACGACGCGGAAGACGACTATCGTCTGCTGCTGGACCTCGACGAGCACCATGCAGCGGCGCTGCATTACCTGGGTGTATTGCTGCACCAGCGCGGCCAGCATGATGAAGGTCTGGCCCTGATGCACCAGGCGGCCGACCTGGCCGCGCCCGATCCCGACTGGTGCAACGACCTGGGCAATGTGCTGTTCGCCTGCCAGCAATTCGCAGCGGCGGCCAAGGCCCATGACGACGCCCTCGCCCTGCGACCGGACGACGCACAGCTGTGGAACAACCTGGGAGCCGCCCTGCGCGCGCAGGGCAAGAACGAGGCAGCCATCGGCGCCTGTGAACGGGCGCTGGCCATCGACCCGCAATGGCAGCCCGCCATGCACCAGCTGGCAGAACTGCACGGCCAGGCCGGCGAGCGCATGCTCAGTTCGCGCTACCAGTGCATGGCCTATGTGTTGCCGCCGCATGAAGGCAAGTCACGCGAGCTGCTGGCCATCTCCCACTACTTCCTGGGGCAGCCGCAACAGGCGGCCGAGGTCTGCCGCCAATGGCTGCTGGAAGAACCCGGCCACCCCATTGCCACCCACATGCATGCGGCCTATGCCGGCCTGCCCAGCGATACGGTACCGCGTGACTACATCGTGCGTCGCTTCGACGACTATGCCGATCACTTCGACAGCAACCTGGTGTCGCATCTGGAATATCGTGGCCCGCAGGTACTGGCGGCGGTATTACAGGCCGAGCTGCCACCGCCGCAGGCGGTGCTGGACGTGCTGGACGCCGGCTGTGGCACCGGCCTGTGCGCACCGGTACTGGCGCCCTATGCGCGCCGGCTGGAAGGGATAGACCTGTCGCCCAACATGCTGGGCCACGCCGCCCGCCATCACGACTATGCCCATCTGGCACAGGCTGAAGTAAGCGAATGGATGAGCGCGCATGCACACCATTACGACCTGATCGTGGCGTGCGATGTGCTGATCTACTGCGGTCAACTGGAGGCGTTCTTCAGCGCCGCCGCGCAATCGCTGCGTCAGGGCGGACATCTGTTCTTCACCGTGGAACTGGCCGACAGCGAACACGCGGCCCCCTACCATCTCCACGCCAGTGGTCGCTTCCGCCACCAGCGCGCCTACCTGGAAGACTGCCTGCGCACTGCCGGCCTGCATCCGCTGTTGATCCGCGAAGAAAGCCTGCGCGTGGAAATGCAGCAGGCCGTGCCGGGCCTGGTCGTGCTGGCCCGGCACTGACGCCATCCTCCGATCAGAGCGCCGCCTGGCGAATGGCCGGCAGCATGTCCGACGGATCGGGACGGCGCGTGTAGTCGGGATTGACCTCGGCGTAGACGATGACGCCATCACGACCGATCACATAGCGCGCCGGCATCGGCAGGGTCCAGCCCGGGTCGCCATTGAAGGCCGGCAGGTCGTTCTTGAGCGACTGATAGAGCTGCACCAGATAGTCAGGCAAGCTGAAGCGCAGGCCGAAGGCGGCCGCCACTTCATTGTGGCTATCCGACAGGATGGGGAATTCCAGTGCATTCTGACGCAATGCCTTGCGGCTGTTGGCCGGCAACTGCGGCGAGATCGCCACCAGGCTAGCGCCCAGTTCGCGCATGGCCGGCAATGCTTCCTGCAGCGCCTGCAATTCCATGTTGCAGTAGGGGCACCAGACGCCGCGATAGAAGCTCAGCACCAGCGGCCCCTCGGCAAGCAATTCGGTGGACGACACCAGCTTGCCCTCGGGGTCAGGCAGGACGAAATCGGGTGCGCGGTCACCGGCCTTGAGCGCGCGTTGCGCCGCGCCCGAGGCGATCAGTTCGTCGGTGGCGCGTTGCATGGTGGCGATCACGGCGGGTGGCACGTTGTAGGGCGGCTTGCCGGCCACGAAGTCAGCCTTGAATGCGTCGAGTCGGTCTTGCAAAGTCATGATGAAGCTCCTGTTTCCTGTTTTCTGTTGCTGGGGTTGAGTGGGTCCTGCAGTGTGGCGGCCGGTGGTGTGTGCGCCAGCCGATGGAATGCATTCTGTTCCCCCATCGACAGGAATGGCAGATAGCTGCCAGCTATAATGCTCATTCCAAACAGGAATGGGTGAGACATGGATCGCTTGCTGGCAATGACGAGTTTTGTGCGGGTGGTGGAGGCTGGGTCCTTTTCCGGCGCGGCGCGGGTACTGGGCGTGGGGCAACCGGCCGTCTCCAAGACCGTGGCGCAGCTGGAAGACAAGCTGCAGGTCAAGCTGCTGCTGCGCTCCACCCATGGACTCACGCCGACCGAGGCCGGGCTGCGTTTCTACGAGCGTGCCCGCGTGGCGATCCAGGAGGCCGACGAAGCCGAACTGGCGGCCCGGGGCGCCGGTGCCGGGCTGTCCGGGCGGCTGCGCATTTCTGCCGCGCCGACCTTTGCGCGACTGTTCGTGATTCCCCATCTGCCGCATTTCCTGGCACGCCACCCCGGGCTGGAGGTCGATGTGATTCTGGACGACCGCACCATCGACCTGATCGCCGAGGGCATCGATGTCTCGCTGCGCATGGGCAGCCTGGCCGACTCTGGCGTGGTCGCGCGCAAGCTGGCCACCAGCCGGCGCTCCGTGCTGGCCAGTGCCAGTTACCTGAAGCAGATCGACGCCCCGCGGGTGCCGGCCGACCTGTCAGCCCACGAAACATTGGTCTTCAGCCAGTTGAGCAATGTCTGGACCTTCACGCGGGAAGGCAGCGAAGTGTCGGTATTGGTAAGTGGACGGGTACGTTTCAACGCCGCCGAAGGCATCCGTGCGGGGGTACTGGCCGGCATCGGCCTGACCATCGTCTCCGACTGGATGTTCGCCCCCGAACTGGCCGATGGTAGCGTGCAGCGCCTGCTGCCTGACTGGTCGCTGCCCGAGATCGCGCTGTGGGCGGTGTTTCCCACCGGACGCATGGCCTCGGCCAAGGCCAGGGCGTTTGCCGGTTTCGTCGAGGAAATCATGTTGCAGCAGGCGCTCGCCGCCTGAATCCGCTGGGGCGCCAGCGCCCAGGTATCGCACGACGGCAAGGCGTCATCGCGCTCACATGCCGTTGCAGCAACGCTGAGCGCGGCTTCATGTCCACAGCACAACAAGCCTGCACTTCGCAGGCAGATTTGTCGCACTTTTATTCAGGCCGGTGGTCGTACCTGCATTCGGCTTGACTTAGAATAGCCAAAGCTCACGACGTAATCGATTGGTACGCACCAGCCTGCATGCGCGATGAACCTGCCCCGGGTCTTGCACAGCAGTCACAGTGCGACATCTGAAAGGAAAACGGCATGACGCAGTCCCCCAAAAACATCTCGGCCCTGATGTGTGAGCTCAGCGTGGCATTGGCGGAGTTATCGGAGAAGATGAGCAATCTTTCGGTGACACTGGAAAACTCCTACCTGGAATCCAACGCCCCTGAACCAGCCGCCCTGATGGAAGCTGCCCGCGAAACCATCGCCAAGGCCCGCGGCAACTGAAGCGCGAAGCCAACTCAAGCGGTGGCCGGTGGCACTTCGGCCGGCCCCGCTCCCCAGAACTCCTCCCCCAGGGCTGCCAGCCGGTCCACGATGAAGTCCGCCACCACCTGTACCCGCAACAGATCGCGCGCATCCGCATGCGTGACCAGCCAATAGCAGCGGGACAGCGCAATCTCTTGCGGCAGCACCCGGATCAATCCCGGCTCGCGGCGCGCCAGGAAGCAAGGCAGCACGCCCATGCCGACACCTGTCTTCACCGCCTGCACCTGGCTGATGACATTGGAGATGCGCACCTGCGGCCGGATGGCCGGTGAAATCTCGGCCAGGTAGTCCAGTTCAGGCGACCACATCAGATCCTCGATATAGCCGACCCAACGCTGCCCCTGCAGCTGCTGCCGTTGCGTCAGCGGGCCGTGGCGCGCCAGGTAATCGGCACTGGCGTAGACCCCCAGCGAATAATCATTGAGCCGGCGTGCGATCAGCCGGCCCTGCTCCGGTCGCGTCATGCTGATGGCGATATCGGCCTCGCGCCGGGACAGGCTGAACATGCGGGGATTGGCCACCAGCTCCACCTCCAGCTCGGGATGCCGCTGCGCCAGCGCCTGCAGTTGCGCAGCCAGGAAGTAGGTGCCCCAGGCCTCGGGCGTGCCGATGCGCACCGAGCCGGTCAGCCCCTGGGCCGGGTCATCCTGGCGGGCGCCGATGCGCACAGCCAGGTTTTCCATGGCCTCGGCATCGGGCACCAGTCGCTCTCCTTCGACAGTGAGCGCGTAGCCGTTGGCGCGACGGTCGAACAGGGTCTGACCGATGGCACGCTCCAGCGCCACGATGCGGCGGCTCAGCGTGGAATGATCCACCCCCAGCTTGCGCGCCGCGACCGTCAGGCGGCCGGCGCGTACCACGGCGAGAAAGGCTTGCAGATCGTCCCAGTCGAAGCTGTGCATAGGTTCTCTTGATGGGCGTGGTATGTGAATTTTCACACGAGCAGTGTGCAAATCTCGACATTTACGCGACAAAACCCCAATGCTACTCTTTTTTCACTGGCCGACCGGCCGACGTGACTAGGAGAAACCCGTGGCAAGCATGTTCCATCAACTCAAGGCGCTGGCGGCACAGGGCAAGCCTGTGCGGGTCGGCCTGATCGGTGCCGGCAAGTTCGGTTCGATGTTCCTGTCCCAGGTGCCGCGCACGCCGGGCGTGCATCTGCTGGGCATTGCCGATCTCTCGCCGGCGCGGGCACAGGCAGCGCTGCAGCGGGTGGGCTGGGTGGCCGGACAATATGGCGCCCGCTCCTGGGAGGAGGCGCTGCGCCACGGCAGTACCTTCATCCAGGACGATGCCGAAGCCTTGATCGCGCAGCCCCAGATCGACATCATCATCGACGCCACCGGCAGCCCGGCCGCCGGCATCCGTCACGCCCTGCTGTGCTGTGCGCATCGCAAGCACATCATCATGGTCAACGTCGAAGCCGATGCCCTGGCCGGGCCGCTGCTGGCACGGCGCGCCGCCGAAGCCGGGATCCTCTATTCCATGGCCTACGGCGACCAGCCGGCCCTCATCGCCGAGATGGTCGATTGGGCGCGTACTTCGGGTTTCGACGTGGTCTGTGCCGGCAAGGGGACCAAGTACCTGCCGCAGTACCATCAGTCCACGCCCGATACGGTGTGGGGCCATTACGGCTTTTCCGAGGAACAGGTGGCCGGCGGCGACTTCAACGCGCAGATGTTCAATTCCTTCCTCGACGGCACCAAGTCGGCGCTGGAGATGGCGGCCGTGGCCAACGCCTGCGGCCTGCATCCGGCCGACAGCGGCCTGGCCTTCCCGCCCTGCGGCGTGGATGACCTGCCGACCCTGCTGCGTCCGCGTGCCGATGGCGGGCTGCTGCCGCACGCCGGCACGGTGGAGGTGGTGTCCTCGCTGGAGCGTGATGGCCGGCCGGTATCGCGCGATCTGCGCTGGGGCGTCTATGTCACCTTCGAGGCCCCCACCGACTACGTGCGCGACTGCTTCGCGCAGTACGGCCTGAAGACCGATGCCAGCGGCCGCTACGCCTCCATGTACAAGCCCTATCACCTGATTGGCCTGGAACTGGGCTATTCGGTGGCCAGCATCGCCGTGCGCGGCCAGCCCACCGGCAGCACGCTGGGCTTCAACGGCGATACGGTAGCCGTGGCCAAGCGCGACCTGCAGGCCGGAGAAAGACTCGATGGCGAAGGCGGCTACATGGTCTACGGCAAGCTGATGCCAGCAGCGGCATCGCTGAACCACGAGGCCCTGCCCATCGGCCTGGCGCATGGCATCGTCCTGCGGCGCGCCGTGGCGGCCGGACAGACGCTGAGCTGGGCCGATGTGAGCATCGATGACAGCCGCGAAGCCATCCGCGTGCGGCGTGACATGGAAGCGCTGTTCCGCAGCGAGATGGGCTTGTTGCCACCACCATCGGAGCAGGCTGCATAAGCGGCTTGCTCGGCCTTGCTGGCGGGAACAAAGGCGGGAATAAATAAGAAATAAAAAAGGGCTGCAGCAAAAATTGCCGCAGCCCGTAAATACAACAGAGAGGAGTTGAGATTGGACCTGAATTTGGCAAGCCGACCCTTAATCCAAATCAAACCCGCTGCGCGCAATGCGCGCCAGGCCTGACTGGCAGCGACTTTCCGGGCAGTGCATCACAACAGGTTTTCCATCGCCCACAACAGCAGCAGGACCGGCAGTCCGAACAGGACGAACCGCGTCAGCGCTGGCCCGCGGGTGGGCCAGTAGGTCAAGGCCAGTACCTGCAGCAGTGCAGACAGGGTCAATACGCCCAGGCCGGCCACCATCCCCACGCTCCAGCCTTGCATGCGCATCGTCACCGCCAGGCTGGCCACCAGACCCAGCACACCCAGTTGCCGCAGGCGACGACGCACCGGCGGTGCGGGCTCGGCGCCGCGTCCGTGCAGCTCGGCATAGTGCCGGTCCATGGCCAGTGCCAGGGCGCTCCAGGCGCAGTAGGCCAGGCCCAGCGCGAGCAGAAATCCTAAGGCTGTCATGCTGTTTCCTCCACGGGGTCGCGCTCGACCCTGGACTTGGCCGGCGCGGCCTGCAGGCCATCCTGGCGCTTGCGCTGGCGCCGCGCCAGTACCCGCTCGGCCATCGCCAGAGCAATCCCCAGCGCTAGCACAGTGAGATCAAATGCCGCCACGGGCCAGGGACCACGGCCCAGCAGGAGCGTCACACCCAGGTGGGATTGCGTCGTGAACACGTTGAGCAGGGGAAGGCCGATGAACAGCGCCGCGCCCAACCCCAGTTGCAGGCGCCACATGCGCAGGTCCGGACGCACTTGCGCCAGCGCAGCCGCCACCGCCCAGGCAGCGAAGAAGAGGTTGATTTCCATCTGTGCGCGCTGGTGCAATTCCAGCGGCAGCAAGCGGTTGGCCCAGAAGTAACTCGCCAAGGCGATCGGCAGGCCGGCGATGGCGCCGATGTTGAGCGCCTCCACCAGTCGCAGGCCGAAGCTGGCGCGTGCGCCGCCGGCGATGGCCTTGGCCTCTTTCTGGCGCGTCTTGACCGCCCACAGCAAGGCGCCGCTGGCCACCATCAGGTAGCCCGACAGGCCGCACAGGAAGAACAACGCCCGCAGCCAGGGATCGGCGAAATGCGCCAGGTGCAGGCCATACAGCGCCCCCCGGGTGACGGCGGTCGCACTGGGATCGTCGCCATAGGCGGCCAGTCGTTCGCCTGTCACGCCCTGGTACATCAGCCCCGGTTGCAGGGAGGACAGCGTGCTCATCTTCTGCCGCGTGATGACCACGGTGGCCTTGACGTCGCCCGGGTTGTTGACCACCAGCACGGCCAGTGGCGCGCCCTGCCAGTGCTGCTGCGCCTGGGCCGCCAGCGGCGCCAGCGCGGTGAGTGGCGCCGCCACGCCGGCCGGCTTGACGCGACCGGCGGTGCCGGGGAACACGGTCTCGAAGAAAGCGGTCTCGCCGCCCTTGTCGCGGTAGGCGCTTTGCACGCCCCAGGGCATGATCATGAACATCAGCGTGACCAGCCCGGTATAGGTGATCATCAGGTGGAATGGCAGCGCCAGCACCGCCGTGGCGTTGTGGGCGTCGAGCCAGGAACGCTGCCCCTTGTGGGGGCGGAAGGTGAAGAAGTCCTTGAAGATGCGCTTGTGCGTGATCACCCCGCTGATGATGGCCACCAGCATGAACAGCGCACAGATACTGACGATCCAGCGCGCCCATTGCACCGGCATGTAATGCAGGTCGAAATGCAGGCGGTACAGGAACTCGCCGCCGCGTGTGTCGCGCACCTGTGCCAGCGGCTGGCCGGTGGCGGCGTCGATGCGCTCGCTCTTGAAGCGGCTGCGCGCGCTGCCGCCGTTGCCATCCCCAGCCGGCGCCACCCAGCCCACCCGCATGGCCACGCTGCGCTCGGCCGGCAGGGTGATGAACCAGCGCTCGGCCCGCGGTGCCTTCTGCTGCAGATAGGCCACAGCATGCTCGATGGCCTGGGCCTGCGGCACCGGTGCCGAACGGGTAGCGTGCAGCTCCGGCATCATCCACAGGCTGATCTCTTCCTTGTAATAACTGGCGGTGCCGCCGGCAAACACCAGCAGCAGCACCCAGCACACCAGCAAGCCGCACCATGTATGCAGCCAGGCCATCGATTGTCGGAATCCCTCCCTCACGGCAGCACGCTCCCGGTTTCGGTCAGCCAGGCCAGCAAGGCCAGCAGCAGCGCCGGCAGCGCCAGCCCAAGCCAGGACCGCGCGGCGCTACGCGCTGCGAAGACCCAGATCACGGCGCAGGTGAAGATGGCGAAGGACAGCATGGTCGCCGTCATCACCGCGTCGGCCGGCGCCATCGGCAGCAGGCGCGCCAACACCATCGTACTGAGCGTGCTGATCACATAACCGCCACCGACGGCGGCCAGAGCGCGGGAGAACACGGCCAGGCGATAGTGCAAGGTCGGGCCGCTGGAAGAAATCGGTTTCATGCTTGCCATGGAAGGAGGACGCCCGTCTTACTTGTTGGGCGTGGCCGCAGGTGCCGCCGGCAAGGCCTTCAGGCCCTTGGGCTGGACCAGCGACAGGGTGGTCACGAAGCTGGCGATGTCATAGGGCTTGCCGTCGCGTTCACCTGCGGTCTTGTCGGTGTGGTGCACCTCGGCAACGTACACCCCCTGCCAGGGCAGGTCGAACTGCACCAGGCCCTCGGCATCGGAATGGGCTTCCTTCATCCAGCCCGACGGCGTCACCAGACCGACCTTGGCCTTGGGCAGCGCGGCGTTCTTGTAGCTGACCTTGAACTGGCCAGGCTTGCCGGTGGGGACGATGTCCAGCGCCAGGCGCGGCTCCTGGGCCTGCTGCGAAGTCACCAGACGTGCTGCCGGGGTCCAGGCGGTGCGGGTGGGCGGGGTGGCGTGCTTGTTCTCGAAGACCGGGTAGTGGGCATCCTCGGCCACGATGGATTCGCCCTTGCCGGCGCTGGCCGACAGATTGAAGGCATTGGCCGCCTTGCTCAGTTCCAGGGTACGGTCGCCCTGCGGGCCGATCAGCACTGCGCTGGGCGAAACGAACTTGTCCAGCAGGCCGGGCGAGACTTCGCGCAGGTTGTCGCCGAATTCGCCGAAATACAGTTTCGCCTGCTTGCCGTCCTGCTGCAGCCAGACCTGGTGCGCCTCCGCCGGCAGAGCCAGCAACAGGGAGGTGAACAGGCCGGAGACGATCGCCAAACGCTTCATGAAGGAATTCCTTTCGAGTGATGTTGTGTAGGTGGGCAAGCGGCGCATAAGCATGAGCATGAACATGAACATGAGCGTCAGGATCAGGATCAGCGCAGTCTGCAAACAGCGGCCGTTCGCCCTTGCATTTGGCGCAGGGATGGTCCAACAGGACTGGTTATTATTTGAGAATGATTATCAATTATATTACCTACGATGCCGCAGGACAAGTCCCTGCCCGCTGGTCGGGTGGGCGGGCGGGGACAAACAGGGTATGATCGCTCCCCGCTTGAACGCGCCGCTGCACCTGCCTGTCCCGGGCCGCGCCGGCGCCCCGCACCGCATCCCCAGGAGAAACCGATCCATGCTTCGCCGCAACCCATCCGGCCACCGGCCCCAAGTCCACGAATCCGCCTATGTCGACCACACCGCCATCCTGTGTGGCAAGGTGATCGTGCATGAGAATGTCTTCATCGGTCCCTACGCCGTGATCCGCGCCGACGAGGTCGATGCCCACGGCGACATGGAGCCCATCATCATCGGCGCCCATTCCAACATCCAGGATGGCGTGGTGATCCACTCCAAGTCGGGCGCGGCCGTCACCATCGGCGAGCGCACCTCCATCGCCCACCGCGCCATCGTGCATGGCCCCTGCACGGTGGGTGACGATGCCTTCATCGGCTTCAACAGCGTGCTGTTCAACTGCAGCATCGGCGCCGGCTGCGTGGTGCGCCACAACGCCGTGGTCGATGGCTGCGACCTGCCGCCGGGCTTCTACGTCCCCTCCACCGAACGCATCGGCCCCAAGACCGACCTCTCCACCATCCCCCGTGTGACGGTGGCGGCATCGGAATTCTCGGAAGACGTGGCGCGCACCAACAATGAACTGGTGCTGGGCTACAAGAAATTGCAGAACGAGTTCTGATTTCCGCGCGCTCGGCGCGCTGGCTTGATCGAAACCACGCGCCCAACAAAAAATCCGGCTTCTTGCGAAGACCGGATTTTTTATCGACCACATCGATGAATCGGCTTCTGCCGATCAACTCCCGCGATAAGTCGAATAGGCCCACGGCGATACCACCAGCGGCACATGATAGTTCTGCGTCGCATCGGCGATGCCGAAGGCGATCACCACCTCATCGACAAAGCGCGGTTGCGGCAGCTCCACGCCCTGGGCCGCGAAGTAATCGCCGGCCGCAAACACCAGTTCATACTTGCCGACCTTGAGTGCGTCGCCGGCCAGCAGCGGTTCGTCGCAGCGGCCATCGCTGTTGGTGACGGCCTGCTTGAGCAGGGTCTTGCTTCCCTCCGCCACCGCATACAGCGCCAGCTTCACGCCCGCGCCGGGCTTGCCCCTGGTGATATCCAGCACGTGCGTGCTCAGTTTGCCCATGTTGCTGTCCTTTCCCTGTCTGATTTGAATTGCGATGCCGGCCGATGATATACCGCCGGGCGGCGATGCCTATACGAGTGCGCTTATACCCGCCATCGATGCAGCGGACATAATGCCTTACCGCGCTGCCGCCGCCAAATCGGGGAAGACATCCGATGCAGGCCACAGCGCCGATCCACCCCGCCGCCATGCCAACGCTCCCAACAGGAGCGCCCTGCCAGGCCGGCCTGCCGGCCCATCCATGCCGGTGCCGTACCTCACGACGACACTATCTCTATAAAAATTTTATCCACTTACTGGAGGAGACTTCATGCCCATCCCATTCCTGTCCCGGCGCACCTCACTGGCCAGCATCCTGGCGCTGTCGGCGAGCGCCGCCCACGCCGCCGACTGGTCCGACAATGCCATCGGCTATCGCTACGGCACCCGCTTTGCCGAACCCTACAACAGCCAGGACATCAGCAAGAACATCCTCAACTTCACCCACAGCAGCGGCTACCGGTACGGCACCAACTTCCTCAATATCGACCTGCTGATGTCCGACCGCAAGGACGACAATGCCCAGGAAGCCTATCTCACCTACCGCCACACCCTGGACCTGGGCAAGATCAGCGGCCGCGATCTGGCCTTCGGCCCGGCACGCGGCGTCGGTCTGACACTGGGCCTGGACTGGAATACCAAGAACGACAACAGCTACGCCTCCAAGAAGCGCATGTGGGTCATCGGCCCGACCCTGATGATGGATGTCCCGGGCTTCCTCAATGTGAGCCTGCTGGCCCTGTTCGAAAGCAACCAGCCCAAGGGCATCAGCAGCCGCTACAGCTATGACACGCACCCCATGCTGAACCTGGCCTGGGGCATCCCGCTGGGTAGTTCCGGCTGGGGCTTCGAAGGCTACCTGAACTACATCGCGGCCAAGGGCAAGAATGAATTCGGCGGTGCCACCGCGCCGGAGTTCAACATCGATACCCAGTTGATGTATGACCTCGGCAGCCGCCTGGGCATGGGCAAGAACAGCCTGCGCCTGGGGCTGGAATACCAGTACTGGCGCAACAAGTTCGGCAATCCTTCCAATGTCCCCGGCTCGCTGGCCAAGACGCCGATGGTGCGGGTGGAATACCACTTCTGATCACCCTGGCGCGTCAGGATGTTCTTCGCACTTTAAGACGAATCTGATTGAAGAAGATCGACGTCGGAAATCTGCTCTCGCCAATCAAGAACCGCCGCAAAAACTCCTGCAAAAAATCGAAATTTGCAGGAGTTCCTTTTCCCTCCCCGCTTCCTATACTCGCCCGTTCCGGCTTGCCATGACCCGTGAGGTCTTCCAGCCAGCGGCCGGACATCCCTGATATCTGATCGCCAGCCACACGTCGGCAAGCGCGCGGGAGCGGCGTCGACGCCTGCCCCGCCCGCCCCCTCATCGCCAGCCAAGAGATTTCGCAACCCCTCTCTCGGAACCTGACATGAGCCTGATCAAGAGTCGCAAACATCCCACCCCTACCCGCCTGCGCACCGCCCTCGCCAGTGCCCTGCTGCTACCCGCCGTGGCCGCCCATGCCCAGGCCGGCGGCAGCCAGTTGCCGGGCCTGCAGGTCGATGCCGCGCGGGAATCGCCCTACAAGGCCGAGCGCTCGGCCTCCCCCAAATACACCCAGCCGCTGGTCGATACTCCGCAAACCCTGCAGATCATCAAACGCCCGCTGATGGAGCAGCAGGGCGCGACCTCGCTCACCGAGGCCCTGCGCAACACGCCCGGCGTGGGCACCTTCTTCCTCGGCGAGAACGGCAGCACCAGCACCGGCGACACGGTCTACATGCGCGGCTTCGACGCCTCCGGCGCCATCTTCGTGGACAACGTGCGCGACCTGGGCGCCATCTCGCGCGATGTCTTCAACCTGCAGCAGGTGGAAGTATTGAAAGGCCCGGCCGGCACCGACAACGGACGCGGCTCGCCGACCGGCTCCATCAACCTGGTCACCAAGCAGCCCGAACTGGCCGATGCGCTAAGCGCCTCGGCCACCTACGGCAGCTGGAACCAGAAGCGCGCCACGGTGGACTGGAACCGGGTGCTGGACAACGACCGCGGCCTGGCGCTGCGCCTGAATGTGATGAAGCAGAACAGCGGCGTACCGGGCCGCCATGAAGTCCACAGCAGCCGCGACGGTATCGCGCCTTCGCTGGCCTGGGGCCTGAACGGCCCGACCCGCATCTTCCTGAACTACCTCCACATGCAACAGAACAACCGCCCGGATGGCGGTGTCTCCACCATCGGCCTGCCCGGCTACAGCTCGCCCGACCCCGCGCGCCCCTTCCTGAGCCAGGCACCCAGGGTCAATCCGCACAACTTCTACGGTCATGTCGACGACTATGACCGCGTCAACGCCGACATGTACACCCTGCGCGTGGAGCACGACTTCTCACCGCAACTGAAGCTGCAGAACAGCACCCGCTATGCCCGCACCGACCAGGACTATCGCCTCAGTTCCTTCCTCGCCACGGGCGCGAAGAGCAGCCGCTTCGACACCGGCCTGAAGACACCTTCGATCAACGACCGCTCCACCTGGCTGCTGGGCCGCCAGCTGATCAACCGGCGCGATCAGGCCAACCACATCCTCAGCAACCAGACCCATGTGAGTACCGAGCTCGCTACCGGTCCCCTGCAGCACACCCTGGTGGGCGGACTGGAACTGAGCAGCGAACGCCAGGATGCGCTTTCCTTCACCGCCAGCGGTGGCCCGCGCCCGGATGCCAACCTGTATGCGCCCGATCCGCGTTTCGACGACAGCAAGCTTAGGATCAACGTCAGCGGCCGCAACAAGGGCGAGACCGACACCGCCTCGCTGTACCTGCTGGACACCGTCAAGTTCGATGAACGCTTCTCCGTCACCGTCGGCCTGCGCGAAGACCACTATCGCACCCGCTTCTTCAACCTCAACCAGAATGGCCCCACCCAGCTCAAGACCTCCGGCAACCTGCTGAACTGGAAGCTGGCCGGCGTCTTCAAGCCGACCCGCAACAGCAGCCTCTACGCCCTGATGGCGACGTCGCAGCAGCCCCCGGGCGGAGCCAATTTCAACCTCAGCGCCAGCAAGGACAGCGCATCCAACCCCGACTACGCACCGCAGAAGACCCGCACCGCAGAAGTCGGCAGCAAGTGGGAAATCCTGGACCGCAAACTGCTGCTGACGGCCGCCCTGTTCCGCACCGAAGTCAGCAACGAGGTCGAGAAGGATGAAGCCAGCGGCGTCTATTTCCAGACCGGCAAGAAGCGCAACCAGGGCGTGGAACTGGGCGTGAGCGGTGAACTGACGCCTAACCTCTCGCTCACCGCCGGCTACAGCCGCATGAACAGTACCGTCGAGAGCGGCAGGATCGTCACCGCCAGCGGCGAGAACGTCCTGAACTACACGCCCCAGCAATCCTTCACCAGCTGGGCCAGCTGGCGCCTGCCGCAGGGCTTCGTGGTGGGCGGCGGCCTGCGCTATTCGGGTGGCCTGCGGCGCGGACGTGACGGCGCCATCGGCACACCCACCCGGACCGACGCCTATGTGGTGGCCGACGCCATGGCCGGCTACGTGATCAACAAGACGGTGGACCTGCAGTTCAACGTCACCAACCTGTTCAACAAGGACTACGCCGCCTCCATCAACAAGAGCGGCTACCGTTACACGCCGGGCGCCCCACGCGCCTTTGCGCTGACGGGCAACTTCAAGTTCTAGGCTGCGGCATCGCGCTGAATCGGGGCAGGATAGTTCACTCTGGATTAATTCCAACTGAAGCAAACTAACTAGCAGCCCCTAAGCTTCCGGTGACGACGTTCTGTCGTCACCGCTCTCCCTCCGCTCACTCCTTCGCCCTCCCCGCCTCCGAGACTGGCGGAAATGCCTTTTCAAGCCGGATTACCGACGCTTGCCCATTGCTGACCAATCCTGTCCGTATTCTTTGTACAACAGCGTGCATAAGCGCTTTCATTCGGAAAATGGCGCTATCACAAGGCCTTCCGGACGATCCTGCCGCGCAGGCGGGAGACGCCGCCTAGAAATTTTTAGAATAAGAATCACTTTTATTTGGAGAGTCTTTATAATTGTAAAAATCTTGTATCAATTCGAAATCCAACGAGCGATACCGGATAACAAAAAAACACGTACTCGCCAGCCATTGCGGCGGTGCAGGCCGGGTCCCTGCTGACCGACCGGCCGCCCGTCCGACTCATAGCCAGCCAAGAGAACCCAAAACAACTTCTCTCGGAACCTTGCCATGAGCTACATCAAGAGCCGCAAGCACGCGCAGCCCGCGTTCGCTTCGACCCGCCTGTCCGCCGCCGTTGCCGGCGCCCTGCTGCTGCCCGCCGTCGGTGTCCACGCCCAGACCAGCACCCTGCCCAAGGTGGAAGTGACCGCCGCCCAGGAATCGGATTACAAGGCCGACAAGGCCTCCTCCACCAAATACAGCCAGCCGCTGGTGGATACCCCGCAGACCCTGACCGTCATCAAGAAGCAACTGATCGACCAGCAAGGCGCCACCACCCTGACCGAGGCGCTGCGCAACAGCCCCGGCGTGGGCACCTTCTATCTCGGTGAAAATGGCAATACCAGCACCGGCGACGCCATCTACATGCGCGGCTTCGACAGCTCCAGCGCCATCTTCGTGGACAACGTGCGCGACCTCGGGTCGATCTCGCGCGACATGTTCAACATCCAGCAGGTGGAAGTATTGAAGGGTCCGGCCGGCACCGACAACGGCCGCGGCTCGCCGACCGGTTCCATCAACCTGGTCACCAAGCAGGCCGAGATGAGCAACTTCTTCAACGCCTCCACCACCTATGGCAGCTGGAACCAGAAGCGCGGTACCGCCGACTGGAACAAGGTCCTGGATGAAGACCGCGGCATCGCCCTGCGCCTGAACCTGATGAAGCAGGACAGCGGCGTCCCCGGTCGCCACGAAGTCAAGAATGACCGCTACGGCATCGCGCCTTCGCTGGCCTTCGGCCTGAACGGCCCGACCCGGGTGTTCCTGAACTACCTGCACATCGACCAGGACAACGTCCCCGACGGCGGTGTGCCGACCATCGGCCTGCCCGGCTATACCTCGCCGGACCCGGCCCGTCCGTACATCTCCAGCGCCCCGCGCGTGGGGTCCAGCAACTTCTACGGCAACGTGAACGACTACGATAAGGTCACCTCCGACATGTTCACCGCCCGCGTGGAACATGACTTCTCGCAGGACCTGAAGCTGCAGAACACCACCCGCTACGCCAAGACCACCCAGGATTATTTCCTGACCTCCTTCATGGCGACCGGCACCGCCACCAGCACCCGACCGACCGGCCTGCTCACCCCCTCGGCGACCAATCTGTCGACCTGGACCCTGGCCCGCAACCTGCCCACCCGCAAGGACCAGTCCAATGAGATCCTCACCAACCAGACCAACCTGACAGCCAACCTGAAGACCGGTTCGCTGCAGCACACCCTGGTGGGCGGCGTGGAATTCACGCAGGAAAAACAGCACGCCACCTCCTTCACCAGCAGCGGCACGCTGCCGGCGGCCAACCTGTACAGCCCGAACGCCAACTTCGGCAGTGGCAGCTACACCATCACCCCGACCGGCTACAACGACGGCAAGACCGATACCATCTCGGCCTACCTGTTCGATACCGTGAAGTTCAACGAGCAGTGGTCGATCAACGGCGGTATCCGCGAAGACCACTATCGCACCACCTATTACTCCAACGCCGCCGGCACCATCACCAACCTGTCGACCTCGGGCAACCTGTTCAACTGGAAGCTGGCCGCGATCTTCAAACCGACCGACTACAGCAGCATCTACGCGCTGTATGCCACTTCGCAGCAGCCGCCGGGTGGCGCCAACTTTGCGCTCTCCAGCGCGGTCAACAGCGCCGCCAATTCCAACTACGCGCCGCAGAAGACCAAGACCAGCGAGCTGGGCACCAAGTGGGATCTGCTGAACAAGAAGTTGGCCGTGACCGCCGCCCTGTTCCACACCGAAGTGAGCAATGAAGTCGAGCAGGACGGCACCTCCGGTCGCTACTTCCAGACCGGCAAGAAGACCGTGCAGGGGATCGAACTGGGCGTGACCGGTGACGTCACCAACAACCTCTCGGTGGCCGCCGGCTACACCTGGATGGACACCAAGGTCGACAGCGGTGCCATCACCACCGCGTCGGGCGAGAACAACCTGGCCTACACCCCCAAGCAGGCCTTCACCTCCTGGGCCACCTACCGCCTGCCGCAGGGCTTCACCATCGGCGGCGGTGCGCGCTACGTCAGCTCGCTGCTGCGCGGCACCGACGGTGCGGTCGGCACGCCCAAATACGCCAATTCCTACTGGGTGGTGGACAGCATGCTCGGTTATGTCGTGAACAAGAACGTGGACCTGCAGTTGAATCTCTACAATATTTTCAACAAGGACTATGTAGCGGCAATCAACAAGAGCGGCTATCGTTACACCCCGGGGTCGCCACGCGCCGTGGCGCTCACCGCCAACTTCAAGTTCTGACCCTGCCCATGGCGATGATTTGATCTGCCTCAGCCCCGGCGCCATGCACTTTGCCTAAAGTGGTGGCGCCCGCTGAGTCCTTCATGGATCAGCCAGACTTGACGGCCCCTCCCGCGTGGAGGGGCCTTTTCATTCGCGACAGGAGAGGTTCATCATGATGCTGCACATTCCCGAAGTCCTCAGCGCCGAGCAGGTGCGCCACATCCGCACCGAACTGGACCGCGCCGACTGGATCGACGGCCGCGCCACCGTCGGCGACCAGGGCGCGCGCGTGAAGCGCAACCGGCAACTGCCGGAGCATTCGCCACTGGGCTTCCAGCTGGGCGAGATCATCCTGGAGGCGCTGCGCAGGAATCCCCTGTTCTTCGCTGCCGCCCTGCCCAAGAAGACCATGCCGCCGCTGTTCAACAGCTACGAAGGCGGCGAGCATTACGGCCTGCACGTCGATGGCTCGGTGCGCAACCTGCCCAATGCCGCCGGCAGCATCCGCACCGATGTCTCCACCACGGTGTTCCTGTCGGACCCGGATGAGTACGAAGGAGGCGAGCTGGTGGTGGTCGATACCTACGGCACCCACGAGGTCAAGCTGCCGGCCGGCGACATGATCGTCTATCCCTCCACCAGCCTGCACCGTGTCGAACCGGTCACCCGCGGCGCCCGCGTCTGTTCCTTCTTCTGGACCCAGAGCATGGTGCGCGACGACTGGAAGCGCAGCATGCTCTTCGAACTGGACCGCAACATCTACAGCCTGCGCCAGCAGATCGGCGACACCGATGAAGTGCTGGGACTGACCGGGCATTATCACAACCTGCTGCGGCAGTGGGCCGAAGTGTAATTCTCGAAGTGTAAATTCTTTATATTGTTTAAGCAGAAAGGCCGTCCGGCATGACACCGGACGGCCTTTCGGCTTTCTTCCCCCAGGATGGGATCAGACGAAACGTCCGATGGCCGCCCTCACCGCCTCGCGCACCGACCCGCTGACCACAAAGCCCTGCGCGGCCTGCACGTCGTCATGGAACCAGCGGTCCCCCTCCAGGCAGGCCGGGATCTGCCGGCGGATCTCGTCGTAGGCCGCCTGCGTTCCACGGCCCAGGACGAAGTCCTTGAGCAGTTCTTCGGTCATCGTCAGCGCCTGCGCTGCCAGCAGCATTTCCACACCCACGATGTATTGCGTGTTCTGCACCACCGTCAGGGCCTTGCGCGCGCACCAGGTGGAGTTGGAGATGTGATCCTCGCTATTGCCCTTGGAGGGGATGCTGTCCACGCTGCCCGGCATGCACAGCGTGCGGTTTTCCATCACCAGCGCACTCATCGAACACTGCACCACCGGATAGCCGGTATTGACGCCGCGCACGCCACTCATCAGGTTGCGCGGCAGCCCCCATGACAGCGTGGGATCGATCAGCCGCGCAATGCGACGCTCGCAGATGCTACCCAGGTCGGTGATGGCCATGGCCAGCAGGTCCATGGCCTGGGCCAGGTACTGGCCGTGGAAGTTGCCACCGGAAATGATCTCGAAACCTTCGCCCTCTTCCTTGTTGAAGATCAGCGGGTTGTCGGTGGCCGAATTGGTTTCTTTCTCGATGATGGTGTCGATGTAGTCCAGCGCATCGAATACCGGGCCATACACCTGGGGCGCGCAACGCAGCGAATACACATCCTGGATGCGCGCGGTATAGGGGATATCGGTGCGCCGCAATTCGTCCGGCAGTTGCACCGCACGCGCCGCGTGGGTGGTACGGGTGGAACCCTGCAGGAGGGTGCGGATCACGTCCGCCGTCTTGATCTGCCCCGCATGCGGCCGCGCCTGCTGGATGCGCGGATCGAAGGCCGACATCTCGGCGCGCATGGCCTCCAGCGTCAACCCCAGCGAGAGGCAGGCATCCGTCAGCAGGTGGCGCGCATCGTGCGCTGCCAGGATGGCCACCGCCAGCGAGGCAGTGCAGCCATTGATCAGCGCCGAGGCATCCTTGGCCTTGAGGTCGAACTTCACCGGTGCGATGCCGGCCTGTTCGATGGCCTGTGGAGCCCGCATGCGCTGCCCCTGGAACATCACCTCAGCCTCGTCGAAGCCAGCGATGGCGGCCGCCAGGTAGGCCAGCGGTGCCAGGTCGCCGGAGGCGCCGACCGAGCCCTTCTGCGGCATGACGGGGTGGATGCCGGCATTGAGGAAGGCCAGCAGGCGATCCACCACCTCCACCCGGGGCGCGGAATAGTTGGAGGCGAACGCGTTGGCACGCAACAGCATGGTGGCGCGGCTGACTTCCTCGGAGAAGGGTTCGCCGATGCCGGCGCTGTGGGCGCGGATCAACTGGGTCTGGAACAGTTCGATATGTTCCACCTTGATGCGCGTGTCCTTGAGCAAGCCCACGCCGGTATTGAAGCTGTACATCATGGGCGCTTCATCGTGCATCCAGGTGCTTTCGATGTAGTCGCGGCTGTGCTTGAGGGCCGCGCGCGAGGAGTCGGCCAGGGCGACCTTGAGATGCGGTGCGCGGGCAACGCTGATGACTTGCGCGGCGCTGAGGTTGAAGCCGTCGATGGTGATGGTATGCATGTGTCGTATCTTCTTTCTGACGTGATCGGGCCTACTTGGCGCCGGCCTGGAACCAGGCGGCCACGTCGGCGCGTTCTTCGTCGGTCATCTGGGTCATGTTGGCCAGCGGCATGTCCTTGGTCTGGACGGCGCGCTGGAAGATCTTGGCGGCGTGCTGGTGGATCAGCTCAGGGGTCTGCAGCATCATGCCCGCCGGTGCCGTGGCAAAGCCGGCCTGGGTCGGTTTGTCCGAATGGCAGCTGGCGCAGCGCTGGGTGATGATGGCCTGGATCCTGGTGAAGTCGGGCGCTGCCGCTGCAACCGGGGCGCTGCCTGCGGCAGCGGGCGCCGAGGTAGCCACCGGCGCCACCGGACGCGGTGCGATCGCCACCGCCACGGCCAGCAGCAGGGCCACCCCGGCGATGGGATAGCCGATCGACACCCGGCCCTTGTGCCGCAGATTGAAAAAGTGACGGATCAGCACACCCGCCGCCATGATCGCCGCCAGCACCAGCCAGCTATGGGCATGGGTATAGGTCATCGCATAGTGGTTGCTGATCATGATGAACAAAATGGGCAGCGTGAAGTAGTTGTTGTGCACGCTGCGCTGCTTGCCGCGACGACCGTGGATGGGGTCGGGCGAGCGGCCCTGCTGCATCGCCTCCACCAGCTTGCGTTGTCCGGGGATGATCACCATCAGCACATTGCCGACCATGATGGTGCCGATCATGGCACCCACATGGATGTAGGCGGCCCGTCCCGACAGCAGGTGCGTGAGCAGATAGGCCACGGCCACGATGAAGACGAACATCACCAGCCCCAGCAGGCCCTCACGCTTGCCCAGCGGCGAGCGGCACAGCAGGTCATAGACGATCCAGCCCAGCACCAGCGTGCCGATACCCACGCCCACCGCTTCGATACCGGAGAGATTGGCCACCGACTTGTCCACCATCATGGCCGAGGCATTGAAGTAATAGACGATGAACAGCATGGCCACGCCGGTGATCCAGGTGGCATAGGCTTCCCACTTGAACCAGTGCAGTTCCTGGGGCAGCTCGGCCGGTGCCACCAGATACTTCTGCGGATTGTAGAAACCGCCACCGTGGACTGCCCACAGCTCGCCGGAGACGCCCTTCTTCTCCAGGTCGCTGCCCGGCTTGGGCGGGCGGATGGAGTTGTCCAGCCAGACGAAATAAAAAGAGGCGCCGATCCAGGCGATGCCCGTGATCAGGTGCAGCCAGCGAACCAGCAGATTGGCCCAGTCGATGCCATATGAAACCAGGAGTGCTTCCATGTCTTCCCCACGCAGGATTGCTGTCCGCCACCGCGACCTACTCCGGACAGGCGAGGCATTGCCTCAGGAATGGGCCGCCATGAAAGCCCTCCCCCGCCATGCATGCCGCATGGAAACTGCTGGATGAGTGGGAGTGAAGGCTTTCCGCGCGCCGGGACGCGCACGAAGCCTGGAAGTGGCGTCGCTGCTGGTCTCCCGTCGTGCTGCCGCTACGACCCGATGGCTGCTGCCATCTGTTGTCTCGGTCCTCGTCCTGCGGCGCTGCCCTCGTGAGGCTGGCAATGGCTGGCGCGGACCGGTTGCACGAACGATAAACGCGGGGACCCCGCAAAACATGGTCGACAACATATATTTGACATACGAAAGTCCATATACAAAAATGCCCCCTGGATGTGGGACGCTTGCGCTCGCATCACGCCAGACCGCCGCCGCGAGCCGGTCCTGACGAATAACAACGACAAGGCGCCCAGCCGATGCGGTGCCATCAGAGTGAACGAAAAACCGTCACCTGCCCCACGCTAGAACAAAGACCCCGGAGACATCCCCATGTCCAGGCTGCCTGACCACCTCGATATCCACCTCATCCGCATCCTCTATCTGTTGCTGTGCGAAAAGAATGTCTCGCGCGTGGCCCTGAAACTGAACCAGCCGCAACCCTCGATCTCCGCTTCGCTGCGCAAGCTGCGCGAGCTCACCGGTGATCCGCTGCTGGTGCGCGGCGCCCGTGGCATGGTGCCGACCCAGCACGGCGAAAGCCTGCTGAAGCCGGCCAAGCGCATCCTCGACGAGACCGAGCGCCTGTTCGTGCCCAAGACCGCCTTCGTGCCGCAGGAGGAAGAGCGTACTTTCCACATCGCTGCGCCGGACTACATGAACACGCCCTTCTTCACCGAGGTCATCGCCCGTCTGCGTCGTGAATCGCCGCGCAGCCACATCGTGATCCACGCGCTGGGCCCGGATACCGACTACGTGCGCCTGCTCTCGGACGGCGAACTGGACCTGGTCATCGCCAACTGGGACGAGCCGCCGCCGCACCTGCATCTCTCCAAGCTGTTCGACGACCCCATCGTCTGCCTGATGCGCGCCGATTGCGCCTATGCCAAGCGCACCGCCCGCGACGCCATGACCATCGAGGACTATCTCTCCCTGCCCCACGCCGCGCCCTCGCAGATCCTGCCCGGCTATCACGGCACCATCGACAGCTTCCTGGAAAAGCAGAACCTGCATCGCAACGTGGTGGTGGAGTCGGCCCACTTCCGCATGCTGCCCTACATGGTGGCGCAGACCGACCTGGTGCTGACGGCCGGCCAGCAGTTCGCCAGCTTCTACGAAAAGCTGCTGGCCCTGAAAAGCTATACGGTGCCCATCAAGTTCCCGCCGCTGCGCTTCTACCAGCTCTGGCACGAACGCGTGCACCAGGCCACCGAGCACAAGTGGCTGCGCGCCCAGGTCAGCGCGGCCGCCAAGCTGCTGGCCCAGGGGCGGGCATGATGGACATGGCGGACATGGCGGCAGCCCGCCGGGACGCCAGCCAGCAAAGGGAAATGACACCCGACCATATATCGCCCGGAGGTGTAGCGGTATGCCGGGGCCACTATATCGCCCCTGCCGGATTGCTTTAGTATCGCCAGCATCAGGCCGGTATCCACCTCCAGAGCGCACAGGAAGGCAGAACACGGCACTGAGCCGGAACCACATTCAAGCGACAAGGCAGGCCCCGTTCCAGACAGCCGGGGCAAGGTCACATGTCAGGTTCCTCCATAAAAAATACCAGGAGACAGCCCATGCAAGCCCCCAGCCATCCAGTGGATGAACGCCTACCCGTATTCAAGCTCTTCGCGCTCGGCATGCAGCACGTGCTGGTGATGTATGCCGGTGCGATTGCCGTGCCGCTCATCATCGGCGGTGCCCTGAACCTGCCCAAGTCCGAGATCGCCTACCTGATCAGTGCCGACCTGTTCTGCTGTGGCGTGGTCACCATCATCCAGAGTGCCGGTATCTGGAAGTTCGGCATCCGCATGCCGGTCATGATGGGCGTGACCTTCGCCGCCGTGGGACCGATGGTGGCCATGGCCAACAATCCCCAGCTCAACATCCTGCACATCTATGGCGCGGTGATTGCCTCGGGCCTGTTCTGCATCCTGGCCTCGCCCTACATGAGCAAGCTCATGCGCTACTTTCCACCGGTGGTGACGGGTACCGTGATCACGGTGATCGGGGTCTCGCTGATGGGCGTGGGCATCAACTGGGCGGCGGGTGGACAACCGGTGATCGGCAAGCTGGTCGACGGCGTCTTCGTCAAGGTGCCCAATCCCGACTATGGCTCGCCGCTGTCGCTGTCGATTGCGGCGGTGGTGCTGGTGGCCATCCTGCTGATCACCAAGTACACGCGGGGATTCATCTCCAACATCTCGGTATTGCTGGGGATGGTGGTGGGCTTCGTGATCGCCTTTGCGCTGGGCAAGATCAGCTTCGACGGCCTGGACGCGGCCGACTGGTTTGCCTTCATCCAGCCCTTCCACTATGGCCTGCCGCAGTTCGACCTGGCTTCCATCATCAGCATGTGCCTGGTGATGATCGTGACCATGATCGAATCGACCGGCATGTTCATGGCCCTGGGCGACATCGTCGGCCGCCGGATCGACGACCGCGCACTCGCCAGCGGCCTGCGCGTGGATGGCCTGGGCACGGTGATCGGCGGCCTCTTCAACACCTTCCCCTATACCTCGTTCTCGCAGAACGTCGGTCTGGTAGGCGTGACCGGCATCCGCAGCCGCTTCGTCTGCGTGGCCGCCGGGGTGATCCTGATCGCCTTTGGCCTGTTCCCCAAGATGGCGCACGTGGCCGCCTCGATCCCGCAATTCGTGCTGGGCGGTGCCGGCATCGTGATGTTCGGCATGGTGGCCGCGACCGGGATCAAGATCCTCTCCAAGGTCGATTTCCATGGCAATCGCAACAACCTCTTCATCGTCGCCATCAGCATCGGCGTGGGCATGATCCCCATCGTCGCCCCCACCTTCTTCGACAAGATGCCGCACCTGCTGGGCACCATCTTCCACAGCGGCATCCTGCTGGCCTCGGCCATGGCAGTGGGGCTGAACCTGTTCTTCAACGGCCGCGGCAGCGAGGAAGACGTGGCCCGCTATGCGGTAGCGGCGGCACAAAGCTCGGATCACTGAGCGCAGGCGCGGTCTTGCCATCGACAGATATGCCAAAACCGATACGCGCCAGATGAAACCGTTGATGCCATCCGGGCCAAGATGTTTTAAAGTCTCACCTGCGCCCGGATGCCCGCCGGGCGCGCCCGCTGCCCTCCCCGGACGGCAGCGGCAACCCACAATCACAGACAACAATCGGCGCCGACAATACTGATTTTCAGATCGTGGGCGCCGGTGTTGATCGCAACAGCAACGAACCAGCGAGGGAGCCGGCGCAGACCGACCGGCCAGCACATGACGACGACACTGCAACAATTGAACGAGGCCGATGCCTCCGCCTTCATCGCCGCCCTGCACGGCATCTACGAGCATTCGCCCTGGATTCCCGAGCGCGCCGCGCTGCAGCGTCCCTTCCGCAACATCACCGCCCTGAAACTGGCCCTGCAGAAAGTCGTCACCGACGCCAGCCGCGCCGAACAACTGGGCCTGATCCGGGCCCACCCAGAACTGGCCGGCCGCGCCGCCATCGCCGGCGAGCTGACCGCCGAATCCACCGGCGAGCAGGCCCGCGCTGGCCTGAACCAGTGCAGCCCGGAGGAATTCGCCCGCCTGCAACAGCTCAACACCGATTACAACGCCCGCTTCGGCTTCCCCTTCATCCTGGCGGTGAAAGGCCCGACGGGGGCTGGCCTGACGCGTCAACAGATCATTGCCACCTTCGCCCGTCGCCTGCGCAACCAGCTCGAAGACGAACTGCGCGAAGCCCTGCGCCAGATCGGCCGCATTGCCGAGATGCGCCTGAACGACCTGCTGGGCCATCGCCCGCAACTGGGTGCCACCGTCATGCAATGGGCCGAGGAAATCGGCGCCCTATCCGAAGACGAAGGCGCCCTCACCTGCACCTACCTGACCGACACCCACCGTCGCACCGCCGACCAGATCGCCCAATGGATGCGCGAAGCCGGCATGCACGTCCACATCGATGCAGTGGGCAACGTGGTCGGCCGCTACCTCTCCAGCGACCCGCAGGCCAAGACCCTGATGACCGGCTCGCACTACGACACGGTGCGCAACGGCGGCAAGTACGACGGCCGCGAAGGCATCCTGCTGCCCATCGCCGTGGTCAGGCACCTGCATGAGCGGGGCGAGACCCTGCCCTTCCACTTCGAAGTCATCGGCTTCTCGGAAGAGGAAGGCGTACGCTTCAAGAGCACCTTCCTGGGCAGCAATGCCGTCACCGGCCAGTTCGACATGAAGCTGCTCGACCTGCAGGACAAGGACGGCATCAGCATGCGCGAGGTCATCACCCAGGCTGGCCACGACGTCACCGCCATCCCGCAGATCGCCCGCGACGCTGCCGATATCCTGGGCTATGTCGAAGTCCACATCGAGCAGGGCCCGGTGCTGTTGAACCGCGACCTGCCGGTCGGCATCGTCACCTCCATTGCCGGCAGCTCACGCTACCTGGTCGACCTGAAAGGCGTGGCCAGCCACGCCGGCACCACACCGATGGATATGCGCAAGGACGCCGCTGCTGCTGCCGCCGAGATCATCCTCTACGTGGAGCAGCGCTGCTCGCAGGACCAGCATGCTGCGCTGGTCGGTACGGTCGGCCAGCTGCAGGTACCCCGTGGCTCCACCAACGTCATCCCGGGCGCCTGCCAGCTCTCGCTGGACATCCGCGCCGCCCGCGACGACATCCGCCTGGCCGCGGTCAAGGACATCCTCGCCAAAATCGAAGACATCGGCGCACGGCGCAGCATCGACATCAAGCTGGAAGAAACCCTGAGCGCCCCGGCCGCCCCCTGCGCCCCCTGGCTGATGGAACAACTGGCCGCTGCCACCGAACGCGCCGGCGTCCCGCCCTTCGAACTGGCCTCCGGCGCCGGCCACGACGCAATGGCCATCGCTCGCCTGACCGACGTCTGCATGCTCTTCACCCGCTGCGGCAACGGCGGCATCAGCCACAACCCGCTGGAGACCATGACGGCCGATGATGCCGAGGTATCGGGACAGATCCTGCTGGATTTCCTGCGCAGCTTCAGGGCAAAAAATTAATTATTTATATAATTTAAAAGATTCAGAAGTAACACATCGATACGGCACTGCTGAGCTACCCAGTCCGAACGGGGGACAGGATTTGATGACCCAGAAGCCGAGAGCGCCCAAGTAACGGCGCGAAGCCGAAGGCGAGCAAGTCACCGCGAGGCCGAAGGCGAGCCGGACACGCTTCCCCCCTTGGGAACCAGCCGCCGGAGTGAAGCAGCAAGTGGATCAGAAAAATAGTGGGAGCGAAGCGGCTCTATTTTTCCCACTTGCTGCTTCACTCCGGCGGGCACCCTCCGCAGGAGGGCTGGCTCTTGGGGGCCGTTTTCTTTGCTTACTTTCTTTGGCGGGCCAAAGAAAGTGAGCGGCTGCCGGGCCGCCCCCGGCGCTCCCCTCCGCCCGGAGAGAGATAGAAATGAAGCCAGGGCGCAGGACAGCGATCCGTGCAGACTACCCGATACCCGAACATCCAACAGAACAAGGCATTAAAGAAAATTTAATCCTCCTAGCAACAACATCGACGCAGCGTTAATAGGGCAAGAAAAGGACTCCCCCCTGTCACCTGCGTCGCCCCGCAAGCAAGCCAATCCAACAGAAACAAGGAACCCAAGAAGGAGTCCAGCAACATGCAACACAAGCCAAACAGCAAGACCCTGCTGATCAGGAACGCCCGCGTGCTCGTCACCATGAACGACGCCCGCGAAGAAATCCCGCAAGGCGCCATCTACATCCGCGACAACGTGATCGAACAGGTCGGCAAGAGTGCCGACCTGCCGCAGCAGGCCGATGAAATCATCGACGCCACCCACCATGTCGTCATCCCCGGCCTGATCAATACCCACCACCACATGTACCAGAGCCTCACGCGCGTCATCCCCGCCGCGCAGAATGGCGAACTGTTCAACTGGCTCACCAACCTCTACCCGATCTGGGCCGGCCTCACCCCCGAGATGATCCAGGTCTCCACGCTCACCGCCATGGCCGAGCTGATCCTCTCCGGCTGCACCACCAGCAGCGACCACCTCTACATCTACCCCAACCAGACCCGCCTGGACGACAGCCTGGAAGCCGCCACCCAGATCGGCATGCGCTTCCACGGCGCCCGAGGCGCCATGAGCGTAGGCCAATCCAAGGGCGGCTTGCCGCCGGATCGCGTGGTGGAAGACGAAGAGGCCATCCTCCAGGACAGTCGCCGCCTCATCGAGACCTATCACGACCCGGCGCGTCACGCCATGCAGCGCATCGTGGTCGCCCCTTGCTCGCCCTTCTCGGTCTCGCGCGACCTGATGCGCGAAGCCGCCGACCTGGCCCGCCACTACGGCGTCTCCCTGCACACCCACCTGGCCGAGAACGTCAACGACATCGCCTACAGTCGCGAGAAATTCAACATGACCCCGGCCGAATACGCCGAGGACTGCGGCTGGGTCGGCCACGACGTCTGGCACGCCCACTGCGTCCAACTGGATGATCACGGTATCGATCTCTTCGCCCGCACCGGCACCGGCGTGGCGCATTGCCCCTGTTCCAACATGCGCCTGGCCTCCGGCATCGCCCCCATCCGCAAGATGCTGGACGCAGGCGTGCCGGTCGGACTGGGGGTGGATGGCAGTGCCTCCAACGACAGCGCCCACATGCTGGGTGAAGTGCGTCAGGCCATGCTGCTGCAGCGGGTAGGATTCGGCCCGGACGCCATGACGGCACGCCAGGCGCTGGAGATCGCCACCCTGGGGGGGGCGAAGGTATTGAATCGGGATGACATCGGCGCGCTCAAACCCGGCATGTCAGCCGATCTGGTGCTGTTCGACACGCGCCAGCTGGCCTTTGCCGGAGCGCTGCATGACCCGGTGGCCGCGCTGGTGTTCTGCACCCCGGCCAATGTGGACTACAGCATCATCAACGGCCGCGTGATCGTGCGCGAGGGGCAGTTCACCAGCATCGATCTGGGGGTGGTGCTGGAAAGACACAATCGTCTGTCTCTGGAGCTCGCCAACTGCGCGAGTTAAATCGACATTCCCCATCAATCAGATCTGAAAACAAAAAAATGGCGGTCTTCTCGCCATTTTTTTGTCGTGACCGATGATTTCTGTTTATCATTTGACGATAAACAAAAACGCAAATCGGGGAATGTTTCATGTCCACATCCAAAGACTGCAGAACGCCAACAAGATATCTCTCTTCCCCGACACGGATCTCTCGGATCCTCGTCACTCTCCCCCCGGCTAACCGCCTGCATGGCTAAACCCGCATATACCTGAAACCAGGCTGCATCCGCCCGTGGGCGGCGTTGCGCTTGCGCTGTCCGGGGTCGGGCACGACCCAGCTCTATCCACCTGAAGTACAACCCTGACCAAGAAAGAGAACAATGAAGTCCTCCGTTGCAATGACCCTGCTTGCCGTCTCCGTCCTGTCTGGCTGCGCCTACAAAGCCTCGCCTTATGGCGTTTCGCCATCCAACGTGCAAGCCATCAAGACCAGTGCCATCAAGCCCATCGCGGTGGAGGCCTTCACGGCTGCCAAGCCGGGCGAAACCTCCATCACTTGCCGCGCTGCCGGCCCAGTCTCGGTCGCTCCCAACTTCGAGCGCTACATAGAGTGGGCCTGGATCGAAGAGCTCAAACTGGCAAACGCTTACGATCCCGCTTCACCCATCAAGATCAGCGGCCGACTGGATGAAATCGACTTCAGTTCCGGCATGTCCGATGGTTTCTGGATGTTTACCCTGACCATCTCCAATGCCCGCAAGGAGAGCTTCACCGTCAAATCGAAGTCGGCCTTCTCCGGCAGCTTCTCGGCTGACAAGGCATGCCAGGAAGTTGCCCAGGCCTTCGCTCCCTCGGTGCAGACCTTGATCAAGGATATCGTCAAAGATCCGCGCTTCAAGCAGATCGCCCAATAACCGTACACCGCGTAGCGGTCCGGTCGCTGGTCAGCAGCAACCCGCTGCTGACCTATCCCCACACCTCCGCCACCCGCAACAGATTGGTACTCCCCGGCTGTCCGAAGGGCATGCCGGCGGTGATGGCGATCTGGTCCCCCTTGCGCGCAAATCCCTCCCGCACTGCTGCCTGGCAGGCAGCACCGACCAGCTGGCTTTCGTCGTGCATCTGTTCGCTGATGGTGGAATGCACGCCCCATACCAGCGCCAGCCGTCGGGCTGTCGTCAGTTGCGGGGTAATGCAGAGGATGGGCGCGGACGGGCGTTCGCGGGCGGCGCGCAGGCTGGTATGGCCGGAGCTGGTGTAGGTCACCGTGGCGCTGGCGCCGAGGATGCCGGTGACGTCGCGCAGGGCGGCGCAGATGGCGTCCGGGCGGTTGCGCTGCGGGGCCGCGTACTGGGCCTGCATCAACGTGCGGTAGAGCGGGTCTCGCTCCACTTCGGTGATCACCCGATCCATCATCGTCACCGCCTGCACCGGGTAGTCGCCATGGGCCGATTCGGCCGAGAGCATCACCGCGTCCGAGCCGTCGTAGATGGCACTGGCCACATCCGAGACTTCTGCGCGGGTGGGGATCGGGGCGCTGATCATGGATTCCAGCATCTGGGTGGCGATCACGACCGGCTTGCCCTGCTGGCGGCAGGCACGCAGGATGCGCTTTTGCGTGCCCGGCACGCATTCCGGGGGCAGCTCCACACCGAGGTCGCCGCGCGCCACCATGATGGCGTCCGAGACGTCGACAATCTCTTCCAGCCAGTCCAGCGCGGCAGGCTTTTCCAGCTTGGAAAGAATGGCCGCGCGGCCTGCAACCAGGGTGCGTGCTTCCTTCACATCTTCAGGACGTTGTACGAAGGATAGTGCGATCCAGTCTGCGCCCATGTCCAATGCGAAATCGAGGTCGCGCCGGTCCTTGGCGGTCAGCGCGGGAATCGGCAACACTGCATCCGGCACATTGACGCCCTTGCGGTCGGACAGCACGCCGCTGTTGACCACGCGGGTAAGGATGCGGGCGCCATCGCTGGAGTCGACCTGCAGCCGCACCTTGCCATCGTCGATCAACAGGCTTTGCCCGGGGCCGATGACCTCGAACAATTCCGGATGCGGCAGGCATACCCGGTGAGCATCACCAGGGGTCGCATCGTGGTCCAGCACGAAGGCCTGCCCGGCCTCGACACTCACACGGCCTTGGGCGAACTGGCCGATGCGCAGCTTGGGGCCCTGCAGGTCGGCCAGCACGGCGATGGGACGGCCCACTTCCTGCTCCACCTGGCGCACGATCTGGTAGCGGGCGTGATGGTCGGCATGGCTGCCGTGACTGAAATTGAAACGGAATACGTCGGCACCCGCCTCGAAGAGGGCGCGGATCATTTCCGGCGTGGCACTGGCGGGGCCGAGGGTGGCGACGATTTTGGCCTGGCGTTGGCGGCGCATGAACATCCTCTTTAAATTGTTTTGATCACTAAAAAGCCGTTCGGACTGAGTAGATCCGAAGGATCGTATCGAAGGCGCTCTCACGTCTGCGCGCCTTCGATACGCCGCTTGCGCGGCTACTCAGTCCGAACGGGATGAGGTATGCCAGGACCATCATCATCCCTGGCCGCACCTCATGCTGGCAGCGTCAACTGCTCACGCCTGGGCGATCTCGTGATTGGACATGATCTCCACGGCGCGACACAGCGCCGAGTGATCCAGTCCGCTCAGGCCATGGGCGGCGCAGGCATTCATCAGCTCCTGCGCGGTGGCGGTGTTGGGCAGGCTGATGCCCAGCGCCTTGGCACCTTGCAGGGCCAGGTTCAGGTCCTTCTGGTGTAGCTCGATGCGGAAGCCCGGATTGAAGCTGCGCTTGACCATGCGTTCGCCATGCACCTCCAGGATGCGCGAGGCGGCGAAGCCCCCCATGAGCGCCTGCCGCACCCGGGCCGGATCGGCACCGGCCCTGGAAGCGAACAGCAGTGCCTCGGCCACGGCCTGGATGTTCAGGGCCACGATGATCTGGTTGGCGACCTTGGTGGTCTGGCCGTCACCGTTGCCGCCGACCAGGGTGATGTTCTTGCCCATCAGTTCGAACAGGGGCTTGACGTCGTTGAAAGCCGATTCCGATCCGCCGACCATGATGGTCAGCGAGGCGGCCTTGGCGCCGACTTCGCCACCCGAGACCGGTGCATCCAGGTACTGGCAACCCAGGGCGTTGATCTTCTGCGCGAACTCCTTGGTGGCGATGGGCGAGATGGAACTCATGTCGACCACGATCTTGCCGGGCGAGAGGCCTTCGGCCACGCCCTTTTCGCCGAACAGCACAGCCTGGACGTGCGGCGTGTCCGGCACCATGACGATGACGATGTCGGCGCGCTTGGCCACTTCCGCGCCCGAGGTGCAGACGGTGGCGCCGCCTTCCAGCAATCCCGCCGGCGGGTTTTTCTGGTCATGCAGGTAGAGCTTGTGGCCGCCTTGTTGCAGCTTGTCCGCCATGGGTGCGCCCATGATACCCAGGCCGATGAATCCGACTTTTGCCATGCTGTGTCTCCTCAAGAAAAGATGAAATCCTGCTTGCGCGCACTTGCGCATTCACGCCCTCACGCGTGCTGCAAGCCGTGTTGCGCCATCCAGCCCAGGCCGGCGACGGTGCCGGCCTGCGGTTTGTATTCGCAGCCGATCCAGCCGCGATAGCCGATCTCCTGCAGCCAGCCGAACAGGTAGCGGTAATTGATTTCGCCGCTGCCGGGCTCGCCGCGCCCGGGGTTGTCGGCCAGTTGCACGTGGCCGATCAGGGAAAGGTTGGCCTTGAGGGTGTTGGCCAGTTCGCCCTCCATGCGCTGCATGTGATAGATGTCGTACTGGACGAAGAGATTGTCCGAGCCGGTGGCCAGGATCAGCTCTACCGCCTGGCGCGTGGTGTTGAGGAAGAAGCCGGGGATGTCGAAATGGTTGATCGGTTCGATCAGCAGGCGGATGCCCTGCTCCTTGAGCTTGCTGGCGGCGTACTTGAGATTGCCTACCAGCACCTCGCGGGCGGCCTCGCGCGCGACACCCGGTGGCAGGATGCCGACCAGGCAGTTCAGCTGCGGCACTTCCAGCGCCTTGGCATAACGGATCGCCTCATCGACACCGGCGCGGAACTCAGCCACCCGATCCGGGTGGCAGGCAATGCCCCGCTCGCCCGCATCCCAGTTGCCGGCTGGCAGGTTGTGCAATACCAGTTGCAAGCGATGGGTACGCAACTGGTCGGCGATCTGCTGCGGCGTGAAGGCATACGGGAACAGGAATTCCACGCCCTTGAAACCGGCATCGGCCGCAGCCTTGAAGCGTTCCAGGAAAGGCTGTTCGATGAACAGCATGGTGAGATTGGCGGCAAGTCGGGTCATGGTGTCTCCTCTTAGTCCAGCAGGCTGATGGCGGTGGGCGCATCCTCGGCGCGCTCGGCCAGGGCTTCGAATTCGTTGATGGCATCGATCTCGGTGCCCATGGCGATGTTGGTGACGCGCTCCAGGATGATTTCCACCACCACCGGCACGCGGTACTCGGCCATCCAGCGCTGCGCCTGGGCCAATGCGTCCTGGATGCCATTGGGGTCGGTCACGCGGATGGCCTTGCAGCCCAGGCCCTCGACGACGGCCACATGGTCCACGCCATAGCCCTGCAGTTCGGGGGCGTTGATGTTCTCGAAGGCCAGCTGCACGCAGTAGTCCATCTCGAAGCCGCGCTGGGCCTGGCGGATCAGGCCGAGGTAGGAGTTGTTGACCAGCACGTGCAGGTAGGGCAGCTTGAATTGCGCGCCCACGGCGAGTTCTTCGATCATGAACTGGAAGTCGTAGTCACCCGAGATGGCCACCACCTTCTTCTGCGGATCGGCCGCCACCACGCCCAGTGCGGCGGGGATGGTCCAGCCCAGCGGACCGGCCTGGCCGCAGTTGATCCAGTGGCGGTCCTGGTAGACATGCAGGAATTGCGCCGCCGCGATCTGCGACAGGCCGATGGTGGCGACGTAGCAGGTATCGCGGTCGAAGGCGCGGTTCATTTCCTCATAGACGCGCTGCGGCTTGACCGGTACCTCGTTGAAATGGGTGCGCCGCTGCAAGGTCTTCTTGCGCTGCTGGCACTCCGTCAGCCAGGCCGAGCGGTCGGGCAGGCGGCCCGCCGCCTTGAGCTCGCGTGCCACCTCGACGAACAGCTTCAGTGCCGCGCCGGCATCGCTGACGATGCCATAGTCGGGGCCAAAGACGCGGCCGATCTGGGTCGGTTCGATATCGACGTGGACGAACTTGCGGCCCTTGGTGAAGACATCGATGGAGCCGGTATGGCGATTGGCCCAGCGGTTGCCGATGCCCAGCACGAAGTCCGAGGCCAGCAGCGTGGCATTGCCATAGCGGTGGCTGGTCTGCAGGCCGACCATGCCGGCCATCTGCGGGTGATCGTCAGGGATGGCGCCCCAGGCCATGAGCGTGGGGATGACCGGCACGCCGGTCAGTTCGGCAAACTCCACCGCCAGCCCGGCAGCGTCGGCATTGACCACGCCGCCGCCGATGGTCAGCAGCGGACGTTCGGCGGCGTTGAGCATCTCCAGGGCCTTCTCGATCTGGGCGCGGGTGGCGGCGGGACGATAGACCGGCAGCGGCGCATAGGTATCGGGATCGAAATCGATCTCGGCCATCTGCACATCGAAAGGCAGGTCGATCAGCACCGGCCCCGGGCGGCCCGAGCGCATCAGGTGGAAAGCCTGCTGGAACACGCGCGGCACCTGGGCCGGCTCGCGCACGGTCACGGCCCACTTGGTGACGGGCTTGGCGATGGATTCGATGTCCACGGCCTGGAAGTCTTCCTTGTAGAGCCGTGCACGCGGGGCCTGGCCGGTCACGCACAGGATGGGAATGGAATCGGCCTGGGCCGAATAGAGGCCGGTGATCATGTCGGTGCCGGCAGGCCCCGAGGTACCGATGCACAGGCCGATGTTGCCGGCCCTGGCGCGGGTATAGCCCTCGGCCATATGGGAGGCGCCCTCCACATGGCGCGCCAGGATGTGTCCGATGCCACCGTGCTTTTTGAGGGCCGAATAGAAGGGGTTGATGGCCGCGCCCGGCACGCCAAAGGCCTGCAGGCAGCCCTCCTTGACCAGTACATGCACTGCCGCGTCGACTGCTCTCATCTTTGCCATGCTCGTTCTCCAGATGTCCGTTGGGATGGTGTTGATCTCTGGAGGCCATGCTAGTCATTACAAATCCGGATGATAAGTATCATCAGAATCCACTGATTACTTACCAAAAGTATGGAAACATAGAAAAAGTATTGAATTACACTGCAGCCGGGAGGAATTGATGGACAAACTCAAGCAGATCGAAGCCTTCGTTTCGGTGGTGGACAAGGGCAGCCTGGCCGCCGCCGCGCTGGAAGAACAGGTCACGCCGGTGATGATGGGGCGGCGCATCGATGCCCTGGAAAAGCGCCTGGGGACCAAGCTCATGCACCGGACCACGCGCCACCTGACGCTGACCGAACAGGGCAGCGTCTTCCTGGATCACTGCCGCAAGCTGCTGGAACAGATGGACACGGCCGAAAAGAGCGTGGCCGAAGGGCGTCACAAGGCCACTGGCCACCTGGTGGTCTCTACGCCTGCCGCCTATGGCCGGCTGCATGTGGCGCCGCATGCCCCGACCTTCCTGGCGGCCCACCCGGAGGTGCAGATCTCCTTCAACCTGACCGATCGCGTGGTGGATCTGGTGCGCGAGGGCTATGACCTGGGCATCCGCATCGGCGGCGCCATCGAGCCCAGTTTCGTGGCCGTGCGCCTGGCCAGCAACCGCCGCGTGGTCTGCGCGGCGCCGGATTACCTGCATCGCCACGGCATCCCGCGCACGCTGGACGACCTGGCGCGCCATAACTGCCTGGCCTTCAACCTGCAGGGCGGCCAGCAGCGCGGCTGGTATTTCCAGCAGAATGGCAAGCCGGTCATCATCAAGGTGCAGGGCAAGCTGGATTGCAACGATGGCGAACTGCTGCACCGCTGGGCCAGCGAAGGGCTGGGACTGGCCTGGCGCTCCACCTGGGAAATCCAGGCGCAACTGGCGTCAGGCGAGCTGGTGACGGTGCTGGATGACTACGCCCTGCCCCACTACGACATCATGGCGGTCTACCCGCAGCAGCGGCACCTGCCGGCCAAGACGCGCTTTTTCATCGATTACCTCAAGGAAGTCTATGCCCAGCCGGACTACTGGAACCGGGCGCGCAGTCCGGCCCGCACCGCCTGAGGCGAAAGCCGAAAAGCGGGCGTTCCCGGATGCAATCCGACAACAGTGGCAAAATCTCGGTCCTGGCGGCAATTTGCGGCGATTGATTGCTTACCCGTATGCCGACAATGCAATGCAACAAAATCCGCCTGCCAGGCGGGTTTTCCGCCAATCCGACCGTTATAACCCCAGCCCAATAATGGCTATGCCCCGGCCCTTACATCGCGCATCATGAAATTCAACGACATTACGAACGCTGCCAAGACAACAGCAACGCCCACTTTCTGCCTGCCACCGCTGCAGGCGGGTTTTCCGGCGCATAAAAAAGGACCCAACGGAGACAACCCACAATGAACGCCCTGAACAGATTCTTCCGCCTGGAAGAAAACGGCACCACCGTGCGCACCGAGCTGCTGGCCGGGCTCACCACCTTCCTGACGATGGCCTACATCATCTTCGTCAATCCCTCCATCCTGGGGGACGCCGGCATGCCCAAGGACTCGGTGTTCGTCGCCACCTGCGTGGCCGCTGCCGTGGGCACGCTCATCATGGGCCTGTACGCCAACTACCCCATCGGCCTGGCACCCGGCATGGGGCTCAATGCCTACTTCGCCTATGCCGTGGTCAAGGGCATGGGTTTCCCATGGCAGGCCGCGCTGGGCGCGGTGCTGATCTCGGGCTGCCTGTTCCTGCTGGTGAGCGTGCTGCGTGTGCGCGAGTTGATCATCCAGAGCATTCCGCGCTCCTTGCGCACGGCCATCCCGGCCGGCATCGGACTGTTCCTGGCGATCATTTCGCTCAAGAGCGCCGGCATCGTCGCCGCCAACCCGGCCACCTTCGTGACCCTCGGTGACCTGCACCAGCCGGCGCCGGTGATGGCCGTCATCGGCTTCCTGGTGATCGTGGCGCTGGACCGCCTGAAGGTGCGCGGGGCGCTGCTGATCGGCATCCTGCTGGTGACGGTGCTGTCGTTCGTCTTCGGCGGCAACCATTTCTCGGGCATCTTCGCCGCACCGCCCTCGATTGCGCCGACCTTCCTGCAACTGGATATCAAGGGTGCCATTTCCATGGGCCTGATCAACGTGGTGCTGGTGTTCTTCCTGGTGGAACTGTTCGACGCCACCGGCACCCTGATGGGCGTGGCCACCCGCGCCGGGCTGATGAAGGACGGCAAGATGGCGCGCCTGAACAAGGCCCTGATGGCCGACAGCACGGCCATCGTCGCCGGCTCCCTGCTGGGCACTTCGTCCACCACCGCCTACATCGAGAGCGCCGCCGGCGTACAGGCCGGTGGCCGTACCGGCCTCACCGCCGTGGCCATCGCGGTGCTGTTCCTGCTGTGCCTGTTCATCGCACCGCTGGCTGGCGTGGTGCCGGCCTATGCGACGGCACCGGCGCTGTTCTTCGTGGCCTGCCTGATGCTGCGCGAACTGGTGCACATCGACTGGGACGACACCACCGAATGCGTGCCGGCCGTGATCACGGCGCTGGTGATGCCCTTCACCTATTCGATCGCCAATGGCCTGGCACTGGGCTTCATCAGCTATGCCGGCCTGAAGCTGCTCACCGGTCGCGCCCGGGACGTGTCGGTGGTAATCTGGATCATCGCTGCGATCTTCCTGTTCAAGATCATCTACCTCGGTGGCGAATGAGCGCATGCAGCGTCATGAAGTAATCTGAACCATCGAAGAGGCGGCCCGCAACGACAGGGGCTGCCTCTTCGGGATCGTGACAAGAGGGAACCCGACAATCGTCCGCAACAATAGGCTGCGGACAATCCGTTTCCTCTTTTGACGACCCCGGCACGTTTCTTGAATGCCATCTGGCCACGGGAGACACCACAGGCCGGCCGCCGCCCCGAGCGGACATGCCGCCTGAAAGCAGATCCAACAATAAGAAGCACGCCCCACGATACGCCCTGGAGCGCGCCATAAAGCAGTCTGTTTTGTAGACAATCCATATTGAGTAAAGCCAAATGCCAGAGACCATCCGCCCCATCCAGTTCTACTTTCGCGGCCAGACCCACGAAGTAGCAGGCCAACCCACGACCCGCACCGTTCTGCAGCATCTGCGCGAAGACCTGCATTGCACCGGCACCAAGGAAGGCTGTGCCGAAGGCGATTGCGGAGCCTGCACCGTGGTGGTGGGCGAGCTGCGCAATGATCAGCTGGAGCTCAAGACGATCAACTCCTGCATCCAGTTCCTGCCCACCCTCGACGGCCGGGCGCTGTTCACCGTGGAAGACCTGAAGCAGGGCGATGGCTGCCTGCATCCGGTACAGCAGGCCATGGTGGAATGTCATGGCTCGCAGTGCGGCTTCTGCACGCCGGGTTTCGTGATGTCGCTGTGGGGCCTGTACCTGAAGCACGACCAGGACGGCGTCACGCCGACCAAGCGCGAGATCGATGACGCCCTTTCCGGCAACCTGTGCCGCTGCACCGGCTATCGCCCCATCATCGACGCGGCACGCCGCATGGGCGAACTGCCCAAGGTGGATTTCGACCGCGACGCCGTCAAGACCGCGCTACGTGCCATCGACCGCGACGCGCCGCTGGCCGTGACGCATGGCGGCCAGACCTTCCACGCCCCACGCACGCTGGCGCAGCTGCTGCAGTTGCGCGCCGAGCTGCCCAAGGCGCGCATCCTGGCCGGCTCCACCGATGTAGGGCTGTGGGTGACCAAGCAGATGCGCGAGCTGGGTGACATCCTCTACATCGGTCGCGTGGAGGAACTGCGCGCCATGTCCGTGCAGGATGGCATGCTGGAGATCGGTGCCGGCGTCTCGCTGGAAGATGCCTATGCCGAAGCGGCCCGTCACTATCCGCAAGAGCTGTCCGAACTATGGCAGCGCTTTGCCTCCATGCCGGTGCGCAACGCCGGCACCCTGGGCGGCAATGTCGCCAATGGCTCGCCCATCGGCGACTCCATGCCCTGGCTGATCGCCCTGGGTGCGCAGATCGTGCTGGCCGGCGTGGACGGTCAGCGTGTCATGCCGCTGGAAGACTTCTATCTGGCCTATCAGAAGTCGGCCCTGCAAGCCAACGAGGTGGTGCAGGCCGTACGTATTCCGCTGCCCGGCAAGGAGGTGCGTTTCCGCGTGTACAAGCTCTCCAAGCGCTTCGACCAGGATATCTCGGCGGTCTGTGCTGCCTTTGCCCTGCGCATGGACGGTGACATCGTGACCGAAGCGCGCATCGCCTTCGGCGGCATGGCCGCCACGCCCAAACGCGCCGCACAGGCGGAGGCACTGTTGCAAGGCAAGGTGTGGGACGAGGCACAGGTACGCGCCGCCATGGCTGCGCTGGCCCAGGATTACGCGCCGCTGTCGGACATGCGCGCCAGCGCCGCCTATCGCCTGCGCACCGCGCAGAACCTGCTCTATCGCTATTGGCTGGAAACCCGCAGCAAGGCGCCGCTGGCGCGCCAGGACGTGCGCGCCTTCGCGGCGTGAGTGCATCGCGTACAGCCTATCGACAGAATCCGCAGGAGAACAGCATGAACAAGCAAAGCGAACAATTCCTCAATACCCTGGTACAACCGCCACAGGACTGGGCCACCGTGGGCAAGCCGCATCCGCATGAGTCGGCCCTGCTGCACGTGACCGGCGAAGCCACCTACACCGACGACATCGTGGAACTGCAGGGGACCCTGCATGCGGCCCTGGGCCTGTCGCAGAAGGCCCATGCCAGGGTGCGCGCCATCGACCTGGACAAGGTCAAGGCGGCCACCGGTGTGGTGGCGGTCTTCACCGCAACGGACATTCCGGGCGAGAACGAATGCGGGGCCATCATCCACGACGATCCTGTGCTGGCCGATGGGCTGGTGCAATACGTGGGTCAGCCGATGTTCATCGTGGTGGCCGACAGTCACGACCATGCGCGCCGCGCCGCGCGCCTGGCGGTGGTCGATTACGAAGAACTGCCGCCGGTCCTGACGCCACGCGCCGCCCATGCCGCGCAATCCTACGTGCTGCCGCCGATGCACCTGTCGCGCGGGGAACCGGCGGTGGCCCTGGCGCTGGCACCGCACAAGCTGCGCGGCCAGTTCGATGTGGGCGGCCAGGAGCAGTTCTACCTGGAGGGGCAGATTTCCTATGCCATCCCCAAGGAGGGGCGCGGCATGCACGTGTACTGCTCGACCCAGCACCCCAGCGAGATGCAGCACCATATCGCCACCGTGTTGAAACTGGCCTCGCACGATGTGCTGGTGGAATGCCGGCGCATGGGCGGTGGCTTCGGCGGCAAGGAATCGCAATCGGCGCTGTGGGCCTGCGCCGCTGCCGTGGCGGCGGCGCGGCTGCGTCGTCCGGTCAAGCTGCGCGCCGACCGGGATGACGACATGATGGTCACCGGCAAGCGGCACTGCTTCGCCTACGACTATGAGATCGGCTATGACGACAGCGGGCGCATCCTGGCGGCCAAGATCGACATGATCTCGCGGGCCGGTTTTTCGGCCGACCTGTCCGGCCCGGTGGCCACGCGGGCAGTGTGCCACTTCGATAATGCCTACTACCTTTCGGACGTGGAAATCCACGCCATGTGCGGCAAGACCAACACCCAGTCCAATACCGCCTTCCGCGGTTTCGGCGGACCGCAGGGGGCGCTGGCCATCGAATACATCATCGACGAGATCGCCCGCAACCTGGGGCGTGATCCGCTGGAGATCCGCCGCAACAATTTCTACGGCCCCAGCGATGAAGAAGGGCCGGCGGCGCGCAACGTCACCCACTATGGCCAGAAGGTGGAAGACAACGTCATCCACGGCCTGGTGGACCAGCTGGAAAAGAGCAGCCGCTACCAGGAGCGGCGCCGGGCGATTGCCGACTTCAATGCCGGCAATACGGTGCTGAAGAAAGGCCTGGCACTGACGCCGGTGAAGTTCGGCATTTCCTTCAACGTGCCGCACCTGAACCAGGCCGGTTCGCTGGTGCACGTCTATACCGATGGCTCGGTGCTGGTGAACCACGGCGGCACGGAGATGGGGCAAGGGCTCAATACCAAGGTGGCGCAGGTGGTCGCCCATGCGCTGGGCGTGCCGCTGGAGCAGGTGCGCTGCACCGCGACCGACACCAGCAAGATCGCCAACACCTCGGCCACCGCCGCCTCCACCGGCAGCGACCTCAACGGCAAGGCTGCGCAGGATGCGGCCCTGCAGATCCGCGAACGGCTGGCCCAGGTGGCGGCCCGGCATTTCGGCGTGGACGCATCGGCCATCCGCTTTGCCGATGGGCTGGTGATGGCCGGCGAGCAATCGATCGCCTTCGTCGAACTGGTGATGAAGGCTTACCTGCAACGGGTGCAGCTGTGGTCCGATGGCTTCTATTCCACACCCAAGGTGCATTGGGATGCCAAGCGCATGCACGGCCATCCCTTCTTCTACTTCGCCTATGCGGCGGCGGTGTCGGAAGTGGTGATCGATACCCTGACCGGGGAGTGGAAACTGCTGCAGGCCGACCTGCTGTACGACGCCGGAGAAAGCCTGAACCCGGCGCTGGACATCGGCCAGGTCGAGGGTGGCTTCATCCAGGGCATGGGCTGGCTGACCACCGAGGAACTATGGTGGAACAAGGACGGCAAGCTGATGACGCACGCCCCCTCGACCTACAAGATCCCGGCCATCTCGGATTGCCCGGAAGCCTTCCGCACCGAGCTGTATCGCAACAGCAATGTCTCCGACACCATCCACCGCTCCAAGGCAGTGGGCGAACCGCCGCTGCTGCTGCCGTTCTCGGTGTTCCTGGCCATTCGCGATGCGGTCTCGGCAGTGGGTGGGCATCGCATCAACCCGCCATTGCGCGCACCGGCCACCAGCGAGGCCATCCTCGATGCGGTCGATACGGTCCGCGCGGCGGCAGCGGTGCAATAAGCCAGACCTTCGGAGAGCGATCATGACGACATGGCTAGCCGCCTTGCGCCGCATGCAGCAGAGCAGCACACCGGCCGTGCTGGTGACGGTGGCGCAGATCCAGGGTTCGACACCGCGTGAATCGGGGGCGCGCATGCTCTACACCGCCGATGCGCAGTTCGACACCATAGGCGGCGGCCACCTCGAATGGCGCGCCGCGCAGATCGCACGCGCCATGCTGCTGGCCAATCCTGACCAGCTGGATGGGCAGCGGCGGCTGGAGCGCATCGCGCTGGGTCCCAGCCTGGGACAGTGCTGCGGTGGCGTGGTGTTTCTCTGTTTCGAACGGATCGCCAGCGATGCCGAGGCATTGCGGCTGTGGCAGGCACTGGAGCAATCATGGACCTGTGGAAATGACCGGTGGCGGGCCTTGCCACTGGACCATCCCGAACCCATGCAACTGCTGCAACCTGATGGCCCGCAGCACACGCTGCAGGACAGGGCGCGTACAGCAAGCCAGACGCAACTGGTGCGCGACCAACAGGGCCGCCGCTGGTTGCTGGACCTGTGTCGTGCGCACCAGCCGCAGGTGGTGCTGTTCGGCGCCGGCCATGTGGGTGCCGCCATCGTCAAGGTCTTGTCCACGCTACCCTGCCGGGTGCTATGGGTGGATGAGCGGGAAGACATGTTCCCGCCCGGCTTGCCGGCGCAGATCGGCACCGAAGCCACCGACGTGCCCAATGCCGCGGTGGACATGGCCGAGCCGGGTGCGTACTATCTCGTGATGACCCACAGCCACGCCCTCGACCAGCAGTTGACCGAACGCATCCTGAAGCGCGGTGATGCGGCCTGGTTCGGCCTGATCGGGTCGATCACCAAGCGCCGGCAGTTCGAACATCGCCTGGCCGAACGCGGCTTCAGCGCGCAGCAGCTGGAACGCATCACCTGCCCCATCGGCATTCCCGGCATCTACGGCAAGGAACCGGCCAGTATCGCCATCGCGGTGGTGGCCCAACTGATGCAGTTGTGGGAATTGCGGTCCCGCCAGCCGGCCGCGCAACGCTATCCCTCTTCCCTCGTCACACACGCTCTGGACGGCAGAGGCTGAAGGAACACCCTGCCGTCACCCTCCGGAAATCCGCGTCACCGGTCCTGCTCCAGGCGCCAGACACGATCGGATTTCCCCATCGATTCCCCCCTATCCCTGTACGGAAAGCATCTTCACGTCTGTGCCTTCCAGTATGATGAATATTGAATCGACGGTCTGCGCCCAATGAGCGCCAGGCCGCCTGCAACGAGGAAATACCATGAGCCCATCCCTGCAAGCCTACCGCGCCAGCCTGCTGTACTTCAGCAACGATCCCGCCTTCGACGAACACGCCACGCACTGGCACAGCGACGGCCTGCTGCTGGTCCAGGACGGCAAGATCCAGGCCGCCGGCGACTACGCCGCGCTGGCCGCCAGCCTGCCGCCTGGCACCGCCATCGAGGACCTGCGCGGCAAGATCCTCTGCCCCGGCTTCATCGATACCCACGTCCACTACCCGCAGACCGACATCATCGGTTCCCCCGCGCCGGGGCTGCTGCCCTGGCTGGAGAACTACACCTTCCCGGCCGAACGTCGCTTCCAGCAGCCTGAGCATGCGGCCGAAGTGGCCGACTTCTTCCTGAGCGAACTGCTGCGCAATGGCACCACCAGCGCGGCAGTGTATTGCACCGTGCATCCGCAGTCGGTGGATGCCTTCTTCAGCGCCAGCCATGCGCGCAACCTGCGCATGGTGGCCGGCAAATGCCTGATGGACCGCAATGCGCCCGATTTCCTGCGTGACACGGCCGAGAGCGGCGTACGCGAGAGCGAGGCGCTGATCCGGCGCTGGCACAACAAGGGACGCCAGCATTACGCCATCACCGTGCGTTTCGCACCGACGTCCACGCATGCGCAGATGAAGCTGGCCGGTGAACTGGCGGCGCAGTATCCGGATGCGTATATCCAGACCCATGTGGCCGAGAACACCGACGAAGTGAAGTGGGTCAAGGAGCTCTACCCCAACGCGCGCAGCTACCTGGATGTCTATGACGGCTATGGCCTCATGCGCCAGCGCGCCCTGTATGCACACTGCATCTGGCTGGACGACCAGGACCGCGCGCGCATGGCGGCCACGCAGTCGGCTGCGACCTTGTGCCCGACGTCCAACCTGTTCCTGGGCAGTGGCCTGTTCGACTTTGCCCGCGCCGACGCGGCACGGGTACCGCTGTCGCTGGCCACCGATGTCGGTGGCGGCACCAGCTTCTCGATGCTGCAGACCATGAACGAGCTGTACAAGGTGGCCCGCATGGGCGGCACCTATCTGCCGGCGCAGCGCATGTTCTACCTGGCGACACTGGGTGGCGCACGCGCCCTGCAACTGGAGGGGACCATCGGCAGCTTCACGCCGGGCTGTGACGCCGACTTCGTCGTCCTCGATCCACAGGCCACCCCCCTGCTGGCGCGCCGCAGTGCGACCACCGACAGCCTGGAAGAACAGTTGTTCGCCCTGGCTATCCTGGGGGACGACCGCGCCATCGCCGCGACCTATTCGGCGGGGGTGAAGGTGCATCAGCGCTGATCGCTTTACGTCAGCACGCCATCGTGTGGCCCGGCTTGCCCTTGCGGTGAGCCGGGCTTTTTTTGCGTCTGCCTTTTTCTTTATCTTTTTCCAACTTTTTCGTGACCACACGGACGCTGATTGATGGAGCATCCAAAGCTCAAATGTATCTACTGAGCAACATCATTTGATATGCAATAACCAATAACTTATCAATTGATTTATATTGGAGCCCATACGATGTCTGCCTCCCGCTTGCAGGTCCAAGGTTTTCTCAACCAGTTGTCTGCCATCAACCCGAAGGAAATCATCCTTTCGCGCCAGCGCAAGACGTTGGATTTCCTGGATGAACTCGATTTCGACATGCGCGACGTGATCATGGCGCTCAGACAACTGCGCGTGGAAGATTACAGCTATGGCCCGAATCAGAACGACTGGGGTGCGGGTTGGGTGTGGCACTTCGGCAAGGCCGTCATCCAGTGGGTCGATGAGGAACAGGTAGTACGGCGGGTGTACATCAAGCTCTGCCTGGCAGTCAGCAAGGATGGCCGCAAGACCACCTGCATGTCCTTCCATCCCCCTGAGAGGACGATGACCTTTCCCTTCTCCAAGCCCCCCGTTCAATGGAGCGTCTGATGGACAACAAGCTTTTCGATATCTGCCCCAACTGTGCCGGCGAAGGCACGGTACAGGCCGTGAGTACGACCGAAATCCGGACGGTGAACAAGGAAGCCTTCGAGGTTCCGGTGAACTATTTCGCCTGCCAGCGCTGCGGCGAAAGTTTCCAGACGATGGAGATGGACGACAGCCTGGCCCTGGCGCGCGATCTGTATCGCGACAAGCATGACATGGTCCGGCCGGCGCAACTGACGGCGTGGCGCAAGTCGCTCGGACTGTCCCAGGTCGAACTGGCGGCCGTACTCGGCTGGGGCGTGGCCACCGTCAGTCGCTACGAGAACGGCAAGCTGCAGTCCGATGCCCATGACAAGGCCATGCGCATGGCCATGAGCTCGGCCGAGACCGCCATGGAACTGGTGCGCACCGCCGCCGACCTGGCACCGCAGGTGCGTTCCCGCCTGCTGGCTGATCTCGAAAAGAAGGCCGCCGCCCAGGCGCTGGAAAAGGCCTTTCTGACCAGCGTGCGTAGTGCACCGGCCGAGGGCATCCACCTGGAGAAGTTGGGACAACTGGTGCTGCTGCTGAGCGAACCGGAAGGCGTCTTCGTCACGAAACTCAACAAGCTGCTGTTCTACAGCGACTTCAGTTTCTATAAGCAACGGGGACGCAGCCTGTCCGGACTGGCCTATGAACGCCTGCCGTATGGGCCGGTGCCTTCGGCGTTCCGGCTGCTGTTCTCGCTGCTGGAACAACGTGGCCTGATTCGCCAGGTGGAAGTGAAGGTAGGCACCACCGAGGGAACACAGGTCCTGCCGCTGCTGGCGTCGGACCGGAACTGCTTCGATGAAGAGGAACTGGCCCTGCTGCTCGATATCAAGAAGCGCTTTGCCAAAATGACGGCCAACGATATCTCGGAAGCCTCCCACCGGGAACAGGCCTGGATCGCCACACCGATGGGCATGACGATCGCCTACCAGCACGCGGCCGCATTGAGCTTCTGAGCTACCCGCTTCAGCGCGGCTGGTACAGGTAGATGAATGCCTGGACCGCCCGCTCGGCCGATTCGCGCTGCTGTTGCGGCGTGATGTCGGTGACCACGTTGAGCACGCGCATCTCCATCCATTCCGCCTCCATCAAGCCCCGGAACTGCATGGCGGCGATCCAGGGATCGCCGCCATGCAGCTTGCCCTCGTCCATCTTGACCTTCAGGAACTCGGCGATGCGGGTCCAGCCACGACGGGGGCCGCGCTCGTAGAGCATGGGGCCCAGATCGGACTTGCCGGCGTAATACGAGGCCAACCGTTTGACGGCAATCACCTCGGGCCGGAACACCACACTCAAATAATGCGTCGCCAGACGCAATAAACCGGTTTTCAGATCGTCTTCGTTGCGTAGGGCCATGAACAGTTCTTCGAACTGGCACCCCACCTGTTTCATCATCACCTCCACGAAGATTTCTTCCTTGGAGTTGAAATAGTTGTAGAGCGTGGCCTTGGAACCGCCGACCCGGGCCGAGATTTCCGCCATCGAGGCTGCTTCGAAACCGATTTCGTTGAACACCTCGGCAGCGATATCAATCATTGCCTGGCGGCGTTCTTCACTTTTCTTGCGCATGAATTTTCCTGTGGTGCCGGCCGGCATCGCGGTGCTTGCTGCGGCCAATGTCGAATTATAGGCGGAGAAGCCATCCAAAGCCGCCAGATTCACATCAATTGCCCGTCCAAATTCACTGTTGCGGCTTTGCCGCACAAAGGCGAGTAATTTATCGCAATGAGTCTTGACTATTCACAAAACCAAATACTATACTGAACTGTACAGTTTTAAAACCAAGCATTTCTGCTTCAGTTGTTCACTCCACACTCCACGAACATGAATAACAATTCATCTCTCCACGGTCAGCGTTCGCCGTCGCCGCGACGTCCTCAGCCCTGGCGACGGGCCGTGACGGCCTCGGCCGCCGTGCTGACGGCAACGCTCATGGCAGGCTGCGCCTCCTTCACCGATCTCGGCCCACGCGCCGAACCCAAATCCATCGCGCAGTACCAAGCAAGCCAGACGCTGGCGGCCACCGCAGTGCAGGCCGCCTGGCCCAACGACCAGTGGTGGAAGGTCTATGGCGACGCGCAACTGGATGCGCTCATCGCCGAAGGCCTGCAAGGCGCACCCTCCATGGCCGTGACCAAGGCGCGGCTGATGAAGGCCGAAGGTGCGGCCCAGCAGCAGGGTGCGGCGCTGTATCCGCAGATCAGCGCCAATGCGTCGCTGGACCGGATGAAGCAGTCCTACAACAATGGCGTGCCGCCCGATTTCGTCCCCAAGGGTTACAACAACGAAACCCGCGCGACCCTGGACTTCAGCTACGAGATCGACTTCTGGGGCAAGAACCGCGCCGCACTGGCCTCGGCCACCTCGGAACTGGAAGCCAGCCGCGCCGATGCCGCCCAGGCCCGCATCACGCTAGCCACCTCGATTGCCTCGGCCTATGCCGACCTGGCCCAGCTCTATGCCCAGCGCGATACCAACGAAGCCGCCCTGAAGGTGCGGGTGGAAAGCCTGGACCTGTTCAACCAGCGTTTCGGCAACGGCCTGGAAACGCGTGGTTCGGTCAAACAGATGGAAGCGCGTCGCGCCATCGCCCAGGCCGACCTGAAGGCCACCGACGAATCCATCGGCCTGCAGCGCAACAAGCTGGCCGCGCTGCTGGGCGCCGGGCCGGATCGTGGCCTGCAACTGGTCCGCCCGCAGATCGACCTGTCCAAGCCCTTCGCCCTGCCGGCGCAACTGCCGGTAGAACTACTGGGCCGCCGGCCCGACATCGTGGCCGCACGTCTGCGTGCAGAAGCCGCCGGCAAGCAGATCAAGGTGGCGCGCGCAGCCTTCTATCCCAACGTCAACCTGACGGCCTACTTCGGTTTCCAGTCGCTGGGCATCGATATGCTCACGCGCAGCGGTTCGGACATCGGCAGCGTCGGCCCGGCGATCTCGCTACCGATCTTCAACGGCGGTCGCCTGCGCGGACAATTCCGCTCGGCCAGCGCCAGCTATGACGAAGCCGTGGCCAACTACGACCAGGCCGTCACCCAGGCCCTGCAGGACGTGGCCGATGTCGGCGTGAGCGAAAAAGCCCTGGCCGGACGCCTGGCCGACGTGCAAGCCGCCGCCGATGCGGCCGAGGAGGCCTATCGCATCGTCAGCAACCGTTACAACGGCGGCCTGGCCAACTACCTCGACGTACTCAATGCGCAGGACACGCTCATCAGCAACCTGCGCCAGCTCTCCGATCTGCGCTCGCGCATGTTCACCCTGGATGTCGCGCTGGTGCGCGCCCTGGGCGGTGGCTACCGCGCCACCGACGACAGCAGCCGCCAGAACAGCGCCGACGCGCCCCATACCGATATGCCAAATACGCAAGCGAAAGGTTGATCATCATGTCCCACAGCGATTCCCAAGCGACCCAGACCCTGGCCGACGACGCCAAGCAACGCAATGAAGCCGCCGCCCAGGCCGCGGCCGCGCAAAAGCGCAAGAAGCTCTTCTCCATCTTCGGCGGCGTGGTCGCCATCGCGGCCGTCGGCTACGGCGCCTACTGGTATCTGATCGGCTCGCGCTATGTCGAGACCGACAACGCCTACACCGCCACCGAGATCGCCACCGTCACCCCGGCCGTGAACGGCATCGTGTCGGCCGTGGATGTGGTCGATACCCAGGCCGTCAAGAAGGGCCAGGTACTGGTGCGCATCGACGACGCCGACGCCCGGCTGGCAGTGGACCAGGCCGCTGCCGACCTGGACCGCACCGAGCGCAAGGTCAAGGGCTTCTTCGCCAATGACGCCGGCCTGGCGGCCCAGGTGCTGGCCCGCGAAGCCGAGCAGAAGCGCGCCGGTGCGCAGTTGCTGTCGGCCCAGGCCGACCTCAAGCGTGCCGAGATCGACCTGCAGCGCCGTGAAGCGCTGGCCAAGTCGGGCTCGGTCTCGGGCGAGGAATTGAGCAACGCCCGCACCGCCCTGCTGACCGCCCAGGCCAACCTGAAGGCAGCCGAAGCGGCTGAAGTGCAATCACGCGCCAACATCAAGGCCACCCAGGGTGCGCAGAAGGCCAGCACGGTGCTGACCGCCAACACCACCGTGGAAGACAACCCCGAAGTGGTACTGGCCCGCGCCAAGCTCGACCAGGCCCGCCTGGACCTGGAACGTACCGTCCTGCGCGCCCCCGTCGACGGCGTGATCGCCCGCCGCCAGGTGCAGGTCGGCCAGCGCGTACAGAGTGGTGCCACCCTGCTGTCGGTGGTGCCGCTGCAGCAGATGCACGTGGACGCCAACTTCAAGGAAGGCCAGTTGACCAAGGTGCGCATCGGCCAGCCGGTGACCATGAAGGCTGATCTCTATGGCGGCTCGGTGGAATACCACGGCGTGGTCACGGGCCTCTCCGGCGGTACCGGCTCGGCCTTTGCCGTGATCCCGGCGCAGAACGCCACCGGCAACTGGATCAAGGTGGTCCAGCGCCTGCCGGTACGCATCTCGCTGGACCCCAAGGAACTGGCGCAGCGCCCGCTGTCGGTGGGCCTGTCGATGGTGGTGGAGATCGATACCCGCGGCCAGATCCAGGCCGGCGACGCCCAGCCCAAGACCGCGCAGAACACCGAGACCAAGGCTGCCGCGCTGTAAGGCGGGCCTCACGAGAAGACGAGGTTTCCCATGTCATCCACACTCAGCGCAGATGCCGGCTCGCCGCCCGCATCTCCGCCCACACCTCCTCCCACCGCCCAGCCGGCGCTGTTCGAAGCGCCACTGAGCGGCGCCCAGCTGGTCGGCGCCGGCATCCTGCTGGCGGCGGCCAACTTCATCGCCGTGCTCGATACCACCATCGCCAACGTCTCGGTATCGACCATCGCCGGGGCGCTTGGCGCCTCCACCAGCCAGGGTACCTACGTCATCACCTCCTACGCGGTGGCCGAAGCCATCACGGTGCCGCTGACCGGCTGGCTGGCCAACCGCTTCGGCACGGTGCGCGTCTTCATCCTGTCGATGGTCATGTTCGGGCTGTTCTCGGCCCTGTGCGGCCTGGCCAATTCCCTGGGCATGCTGATCGCCTTCCGCGTGATGCAGGGCCTGGCCGGTGGTCCGCTGATGCCGCTCTCGCAGACCCTGCTGCTGCGCATCTTCCCCAAGGAAAAAGCGCCCGCTGCGGTAGGCCTGTGGGCCATGACCACGCTGGTGGCGCCGATTGCCGGCCCGATCCTGGGCGGCGTGCTGTGCGACCAGTACAGCTGGCCCTACATCTTCTGGATCAACGTGCCGGTGGCCCTGATCTGCGGCTACCTCGGCTGGCGCATGCTCAAGCGCTTCGAAACCAGGACGTTCAAGCTGCCGATCGATCGCGTGGGCCTGATCCTGATGGTGGTGTGGGTCGCGGCGCTGCAGTTGATGCTGGATGAAGGCAAGGAAAAGGACTGGTTCGCTTCGACTGAAATCGTGCTGCTGGCGGTGACGGCGGTGGTGTTTTTCATCGCATTCCTGATCTGGGAACTGACCGAACGCAACCCCATCGTCGACCTGCGGGTATTCCGTCATCGCGGCTTCACGGCCAGCGTGACCACCATCTGCCTGGCCTTTGGGGCTTTCTTCGGCTCGGTGGTGCTGACCCCGCTCTGGCTGCAGGGCTACATGGGCTATACCGCCACCTGGTCGGGCTGCATCTCGGCGCTGACCGGCATCCTGGCGGTGATGACCGCGCCCATGGTGGCCAAGATGTCCACCACCATCGATGCCCGCAAGCTGGTCTGCATCGGTGTGACCTGGCTGGGTTTCATCACCTTCTTGCGCGCCTTCAACACGACCGACATGTCCTTCTTCCAGATCGGCTGGCCGCTGTTCCTGCAGGGCATCGGGCTGCCGCTGTTCTTCGTGCCGCTGACCGGTCTGGCGCTGTCCAGCGTCAATGAGGAAGAAACCGCCTCGGCCGCCGGCTTGATGAGTTTCTGCCGCACCATGGCCGGCGCCATCGCCACCTCCATCGTCAACACCAGCTGGGAGAACGATGCGACCTTCTTCCATGCCGAACTGTCCGGCCTGGTCGATCGCGGTGGCGAAGCCGTCAACAGCATGGTGGCTGCGGGCATGAGCCCCGATCAGGCCACCGCCTCGCTGGCACAGACGGTACAGAACCAGGCGGTGATGCTGGCCACCAATCACATCTTCATGATGGCGGCGGTGTCCTTCTCGCTGGCCGCCCTGGCAGTGTGGCTGGCGCCCAAACCCAGCCGCGTGGCCGATACCTCGTCTGCGCACTGACGAGACCCGCCCCCCCCCTCCCCCCACAGTCCGTCCCCCCCCTGCGGACTGGGCAGGCGGCCACTTCGGTGGCCGTCTGTTTTTTTGCGCTCCGACACGTCGGCAGCGATTTTGCTAGACTGCGCCATCCCATTGCTTCACCTTCCGAGGAGACCGTGCGCATGAGAGCCCTGCAAGCCGACGCCTTCGCCATCGACCGTCTGAGCCTGGTCGATCTGCCCACCCCGACAGCCCGACGCGGCGAGATCCTGGTCAAGGTCAAGGCCGCCAGCCTGAACTATCGCGACCTCGCCATCCTCTGCGGCGGCTACATGCCCTCCCTGCCATTGCCCTACACTCCCTGTTCGGATGCCTGTGGGGTGGTCCAAGCCGTGGGCGAGGATGTCACCCGTTTCAAGCCCGGTGATCGCGTCATCCCGGTCTATATCCAGGGCTGGCGCGATGGTGCGCTCACGCCCGAGCAACGCAGCAGCGGCAGCCTGGGCGGACCGCTGACCGGCGTGCTGCAGGACTACGTGGTGGTGCCGGCCGAAGACGCCGTGGCCGCGCCGGGCTACCTCTCCGACGCCCAGGCCAGCACCCTGCCCATCGCCGCCCTGACCGCCTGGTCCTGTTTGCAGCAAGGCGGCCTGCAGGCCGGTCAGACGGTGCTGGTGCAAGGCACCGGCGGAGTGGCCCTGTTCGCGGCCCAGTTCGCCCGCGCCGCCGGCGCACGGGTGATCGGCCTGACCTCGACGGACGAGAAGGCGCAATTGATGCGCGACATGGGCGTGGACACCGTCATCAACTACCGCCAGACCCCAGCCTGGGGCCAGGCCGTGCGCGCGGCCACCGCGGGGCGCGGCGTGGATATCGTGGTCGAGACCACCGGCAGCAGCCTGGGCGAATCGCTCACGGCGGTGCGCTTCAATGGCTTTGTGGGTGTCATCGGCTTCGTCGGCGGCATGGAAACTCCGCTCAACATCCGCCAGCTGATCGGCCCCATGATCCGCATGCAGGGCGTGGTGGTGGGCTCGCGTGCCGCACTGGAGGCCATGATCCGGATGATGACCATGCACCGCATCGAGCCCCTGATCGACTCCAGCTTCCCGCTGGCGCGGGCGGCGGAAGGCTTTGCCCGCATGCAACGGGGCGAACATGCGGGCAAGATCGTCATTTCCTTCGACTGAACCCACCGGCCAATCCGGTCACTGCCCGCCCGCATGCTTGGCTGCACCCGGCCAAGCGCGTACAATCCCGGCTCAAGCATGCGGACCACGGTCCGCATTTTTGATTTCTGGCGACCTGCCTGCCAGGCCGCCTGATGGACTCCCTGCCGTCAGCCCCGGCCCGTCGATCCCGCCCGATCCGGACCTGCCCGCACGGCAAGCGCCTTCCCGAACTTGCAAGACGCGATCCTCGCATCGCCATGAGTGACCAATGACCAAAGACCTCGCCGCCCACACGCCGATGATGCATTGGGGGATAACCCATATGAGAAAGCGGTAGATCTCAAAAAATTACGCCAAAAGTTACGCCAAAAATTGTCAAAAATAGAATAGAAAAAAGCCCCGCTCAGCAGGGCTTTTTTCTATGATTACAAAGACTTTGCTACTACCAACGACGAAGCTCCTTGCTGCGTGTTGAGGAGAGAGGGCTCGCTACTGGTAGCGGTTAGGGACATCAAAGCAAACTCAAAATCAGGGGGCCGTAGGATGGAAATTTTCCATGAATATCAAAAAGAGATTTTTTCTGTGGCATCAGCTGCACTTACTGGAATAATCCGATACTTCGGCAAACCGAGAGCACGATTGATCTGGGCAGTTCCTGCTACCTTTTCGCATCAGGTTCAACCTCCAGTTCAGCAAGACAATGCAGTACAAACGCTGCCTCCGCTGTTAGTCCATACACGGGCTGTCATCCTTAGAAACGATGGAAAAGAACCGCTCACTAACGTCCAAGTTCTCTTCAATGGGATCCCCGGAAATATTAATTTGTGGCCACCCCGACTGTTTCAAAAAACAGTGCACGACCAAGATCAAAGATGCACTCTCACTTTTGACACTTTGGCACCAGGCGAAAGCGTAGACATACAACTGCTCGCCGTCGACAATGTCGCGCTCCCACTCAACGCTGGAGGCATTCCGGCGGTACTAAGTGTAAAAGCAAAGGAGGTGCTTGCGGTACTTGTCGATATTCGTCCGTCTATAGCGCAGCCAAAATGGGTGCTAAGAATCAAGACCGTGCTCATGCTCACCGGTATTGCGGGCATTATCTTTGTTGGACTTAGTGTTCTGAAATGGCTTGTTTCGTAGTACAGGCCACCTTGAAATCTCTGACCAAATCTCAAGTACTTTGCGAAGAAGCCGCCACAACAGCGATGTCGTCAGCTCTGCCTATACCCTTTTGCCGCTGGGGCCGCCGCCATAAAGTGGGCTGGATACAGTTGCAAATAAGCCCTCGCAATTTCCGGGTTGCCCACGTTGAGCCAGTCAGCGCACTGTTCTCGCGGAATGATGACCAAGCTGCGCTTCTCATGCCCAGGCCTGTGAAAACGACGCATCAATTCATGGTCGTCGGCGTTCACAGTGAGCTGAGTGAAAGAAAGCCGGTCGACCTCGTCCCACGCCCTCCAGAGCCCGGCGACGAAGAAGGGGGACCCATCGGCCATCCCTATCTCCCATCGCTTCGCCGTCCCGGTCTCCCAATTTGGTTCATAGAAACCCATCGTGGGAATCAAGCAAGTCTGCGCAGCGTACCAGGCGCTTGAATAGCTGCGCTTTTCGCCGACGGTCTCGCCGCGTGCATTCAGCGTACGCAGTTTAAATCCGCTCGGGATCTTATCCTTGGGGATCATCCCATAAGTTGCGAGCGTGAGCTCGGGGACGCCATCCTGCCCCGCACGGATAATCGGCGCAGGGTAGTCCTGCCAGATTTGTTCTTTCCAGGGCGGCATGCCAGCAGTCGATAAGCCGGTCATGGCTTCTAAGACCTCAGCATCAGTCGGCCGGTAATTGACGCACATCGTTAGCCACCATCCCTTGACGCAGCAGCTCTGCGGTCATCGGCAGCACTAAGCTCAACGTCAATTTCCGTAGTCTCCCCCGCGCGCCTCCGCCAGCCCAGCTCGTATGCATCGCGCACGATGTCCCGCAGATCCGCGTACGCATCGAGCGAAGCCGGATCACGCTCATCGGGAACAAATTGTTGCCACAAGCCACTGCGGGTAAATTTCGAAAGAGCCCGAGCCGCCAGCACCTCCGAAAGGCCGTCAAAAGTCAGGTCCATTTTCGCAACTCTGATTTGCACTTCTCACGTTATGACACATGCCGAGTAGGTTTTTCAAGCTCATCCGCGAGTCAAAATGGGGGCCCCGGTTCCGCTTTACCGAATGCAACTTGCCATGTTTGCCAATAGGAAACGGGCGGGCCTTGTGTCCCTCCAATTCGCTCGATTTCATAGATCACCAGGCCACGTTCATCACACCAAAGAATCTCCGGATTCAGTAAGCACATCAATCGTCCGGGGAAGTATCTCAAATGTGGGTCTAAGCCCTCATTGAAGTTGAGGATCTCGGCAATCGACTGAAACTCGGCCGCACGATCGTGCACTCGTGAAATCTTCAATTCTCCTATTACTGGCACGGCCTGGCGCCTCTCGGCAACAGTAAGGTTCACTCCGCGTCGCTTGAGGAGCCGCACCGTGACGAGAATTCCTCGACGCGGCGGGCGACTCATCTGCGACCCGTGGCCCGGGCCGACAATGGGCGCGAGCTCCAAATCGTCAGCCCGTGGATGAGGCTCCATTTGTTCTGGCGAGAAACTCACGATACAACCCCTAATACTGTATTTATATACAGTATTCTATGTTTAAAGGCTGTTGTCCACCAGAGTAGCGTGGTGAGATGTCATTCCACGAGTCTGACAGAATAATCCTGTGATTTTTAGGGAGTTTCCTGATTGTTGGCTCACCATATGACCTGTAGCCTGAAGTCATCATCGGAATCCGCACCTGCGCTTCGGTGGGATTTTTGGAGTGGTGATATGGAAGAGCCGAGTACCTGGAAGACGATCTTAATTGTAGAGGACGGCACAGATCTGCGCATGCTGCTCGCAGATGTGTTTGAGGGAGAAGGATATAAGGTGTTGGTTGCAGCCAATGGGAAAGAGGCGCTGAGGATTCTCGACTACGCGGTGGTGGACGTGATCCTCACTGACTTCCGCATGCCTGAGATGGGTGGCCTTGTCTTGGGGCAGACAATCAGGGGCGACGAGCGGCTGAAGGATATACCTCTCATTTTGCTGAGCGCCACTCCTCTGGCCGATGCGTGGGAAAAGTTTGGAGTTTTCCAGGCCTACCTCTGGAAGCCAGCTCCGCTAGGGGACATCATCGATACCGTTCGCCTGGCTCACACCCAGGGCAATAAGGATCGCCGGGGGCTGGCATCCTGATGCGACCGGCAGAAAAAGCAGTGCAGACGTCTGCACTGCTTCTCACTTCAAAAAAGTCCTGCAGGCTCAAGCCGCCGATCCCAGCTGTAAATCAAAAGCTCGCCTCGCCGCGCCGCCTTCCCGCCACCACCGACCGTGTAGTCGATAGTCAACTCCTCCATCTGGAACCCCGCGAATATTTCTCGGATCGTCGGATGGTCATTAATGCTGACGATTGCTTTGCCCTGCAGCGCCCGCATCGTTGCTGCCATCCGCTCGTATTGTCCGAGCGGGAAAGGCACTCCGTAGCCCTCTGTCTCCAGGTAGGGCGGGTCCATATAGAAGAACGTGTGCGGCCTGTCGTAGCGCTCGACGCACCTGGCCCAGTCCAAGCGCTCGATCTGAGCCGCAGCCAAGCGCAGATGCGCGGCTGACAGCGTCTCCTCGATGCGAAGCAGATTCACCGGTGGAGCCGTAGTAGCGGTCCCCCCACGTCTGCCCCTCCACCTTTCCGCCGAAGCAATGCTGCTGTAGGTAGAAGAATCTCGCCGCGCGCTGAATATCAGTCAGGGTCTCCGGCGGCGTATCCTGCAGCCACTTGAATATCTCCCTGCTGGACAGCGACCACTTGAACTGGCGGACGAACTCCTCCAGGTGGTTCTGGACGACACGGTACAAATTGACCACGTCCCCGTTGACGTCGTTGATCACCTCGACCTTCGCGGGAGTCCGCAGGAAATACAACGCCGCGCCACCTGCAAACACTTCGACGTAGCAGGTGTGAGCAGGAAAACGGGGAATGATGATGTCGGCCAAGCGGCGCTTGCCGCCGAGCCATGGAATGATAGGGGATGGTGTTGCCACTGTGAACCTTCCTTGTTGTGGTAGACTCCTGCCCGCCTCGCGAGGCTGGTAGGGCCCTGGCTTGATTCACTGCTTGCTCAGTGGATTGAGGCCCGGTCCGGTTGTTCGCGCAACCGGCCGGGCGCTCTACTCTTACTGCTTAGCCGCTGCTGCGGCTACCGCCAGGACGCCACTGACGGCGTCCTGAAGGGCGATCAATTGCTCTTCGAGCTGGTGGGTGTAGGTTGCTTCCCGGTCATGCTGGGCCGCAGTGTCTGAGAGGCTAACCCCGCTGGGCGCTGCATCAGCGCCGCCGGGATCGGGGGAAATGGTGGCGCCGGCGTTTGCCGCGTTCCACAGCCGGACAAAACCAGCATTGATGCTGCAAGCAGCGTCATCTTGAGCCGTGACATAAATCGGTACCTCCTTTATTCGCGTTTCACCCTGGACCTTGATGGTTTTCACCCGGTCCACGTAATTCGTGACCACCTGGCGCAGCACCACGTCCTGGCCAGCCGTCACCACCTGTGCTACCGCTTGCGCGCTGCGCTTCTCGGCAGCCCATTCCTTCCACACCAGGCCGGCGCCGACGAGACCGCCGGCGACCAGCAGGATCAGCGCTCGTAAAATTCCTCCCATAGCTCACTCCATAAAAGGGATGTACTTGGCCCGTCGAACATCGAGGATGTTGCGCGGATACTCCCGATTGATCTCATAGGCGCTCTTGCCGTAGCCCTGCCACTTCACCCGGCTTTTGTTGCTGGTGAGTTCGACGTGACCGAACCATCGCGACGGATCGCATCCAGGCTTCAGCCTGCACTGCCATCGATCCTGGGCAAGACCGCCCTCCCCGCCGTTGTAGGCGGCCAGCGTCATGGCCAGCCTGTCGCGCTCTGTCGCCGCATCGAGGCGTTGAAAGATTCCGCGATCCATCTCGATCAGAGCCGTCATCTGCATGCGAGGATTGAAGCGGTCAGCCCAGGCCCAGCCAGCCAAGCTGGCATAGGAGGCCTTCAACTCTGCAAACTTGTCGAAGCGCAACGAGCCATCCGGCCGCGTTGCCCGAGTGATCTGGCCGAAGCCGAAACCGTACTCCCGCGCCGTGGTCAATTCAGCACGCGGATTCCAGCACTTCGAGTGCGTGAGCGAGATGCAGGACTCCTGCTCGATCTGGGCAGCAAGGAATGAAGGCATCGGGGCATCCGGCCAGATCTGCTGCTGCGTATTGAGCAGCAGCGGCAGATACACCAGCGCCAGCTTCGGCAGCACTAAGGTCGCGTCCATAACACCACCGAAAGCACCAGCAGGCCCACAAACACGATGACGGCCGCGACCACGATGGCACTCGCCCGCGAATCACGGGCCGCCATGCCCACCATGGCGACCAGGTCGATAGGCGACCAGGCGATACGGCTGATCTGGATGCAGAATCCCACCAGGATGGCAACGAACAGCATCCAGGTAAGCACCGAGATCGTTCGCACCGGATCGATGCAATAGACGATGACCAGCGCCGGCACGATCAGGAACCAAGCGCTCTTGTCGACCAGCGCGGCCAGCCGGGACTGGAATTTCTGATAGAACTTCTTCAGCATGAATTACCCCTTGTTGATGTTTGAAAAAAACCAGCGCAAATAGTCCTTGAACTGGTAAAGCAGAAAGGCCAGCGCCGCCCAGGATCCTGTCCGCATCATGTGCGAGCGCCATTCGAACCAGAACTTTCGTCGCTCCTCTGCAGCGCGTATCAGCCCTTCGTGATAGCGCCGATGCAGCGCAGGATCGCCCCCAGGAAAGCCGTCACGGAGCTCGTCCAGCTGCTCTTTGATTTCCCGCAATTGGGCCGTGTTGGCATCCATGTGCTGCACGTTCTCGACATGACGCGCATCCAAGCTGCGCTTCAACCCCTGAACTGACGAATACAGATCCTCAACTGAAATCCGGCCATCCTTTTCTCTTGCCCTTTGCGGCCGCTCCACATCACCCCCTTTCGCTAAGTGCAGACGTCTGCAAAACAAAAGGCCACTGACGAGCAGTGGCCTTCATCTATTGTGGTGTCGCCAACCACCTACTAACTCGTAGAAGGTGGTAGCGTCCTCGTTGGATCATGCGCGGCGTATACCGCCGCGACCTGAACGATCTGCTCAGGCGTCATGCGCCCATCAAATTGAAATGCGCCATCCTCGCCCCATGCAAAGGGAAGGCTCAGCAAGCCTGCGGCTGACAGCTCGTTAGCAAATGTTTCACCGATCTTCTTCATATCATTTCCCCAACTATTTGAATTGAGGCGCCTAGCCTGGGATGGCCGCCGCCAAGGTGCACACCTCTGGATTGGAGGAGGTCGGCGTACCGCCGCTCCAGTTTCCAGTACCGCTTCCTACTACTCGCGCCACCAACGTTGCGTAGTGGTAGCCTTCCGTCAGACCCGCCTTAAAGAAGCTGGTCGAGAACGGAACACCGAAATTGTTAACCGGCATATAAGCACCGCTCCACGATCCCAGTTCAGGCTGCACCCCATCGATGCTGACGGCAGTAGCATTTACCACCCCGGAATTGGTCTGGGAAGATCCGCCCGCCCCGCCGAAATGGATGATTTCACCAAGCCATGTCAGAAACTCGATCCGGATTTCTGAGCTCAGCTCGACATAGCTGGGGCTGGCAGTGGACCGCGTCGCCGTGAACCAATTCAGACAGGAGATGCCGGGATCGTTGAACCAGGATCGCACGAAGCGCTGAGTTGGGGTGTCTTGGAATGCCGGTCCGGCGACGATACGGACCTGGCCCACTAACGTATTCGATCCGGCATCGGATTTCACTTCCACACCACTGTCGGCATAGGCGATGTGGCCAGTGGTTGCGGGCCGCAAGGCCATCGTATCCCCATCCATGTAGACATAGATGTAGTACCGGGTACCCGGCGTTAGCCCGTCAGCGCTCATCGAAACGCCAGCTGCCGGGATCGTCCGCATCTTCCCGCCGACCATGAGCTTGTTGCCGTTGAGCGGCTTGAGCACCAAATTGGCACCTGATTTCACAAGCTGGCATTGACCGTGATGCGCGACCTGGCCGAGCAGCGACTGCAGCGTGGCCGGATCGGTGGTATCCGTACCCACGATTCCCGCGAGGAAGTCATACAGTTGCCCGAGCGCCGTCCGGAACTGACCGGTTGTCGGGACAGACTCCCCATTCAGGATTTTTTTGAGCGCGTCAGAAATTTGCATTATTACCCTTTCATTTTCCTTGCAACACCGCATCAACATTGCCGGCGACCGAGGCCCCGGCACTGTCAGTGCAGATAATCAGCGGTCCCAACACCGCATCCTTATCAATCCATTTCGCTTGCACAGCACTGCCGCCGTCACTCTGCAAGGTCAGCTGGATATTCATGATCTGATTCCAGTTCTTCGTAATCGGCAAACGCATCCCGCCCACCGGCACCTCGACATCGTTGAACCGCTCGACGACGTCAGGTACATCGATCACAAGGCGGCAGGTGCCAATCCGCCCTTGGACATCACCGAGACCAGCCTGGAAGCGGAACTGATACAGCGCCGGCTGCGCAGTTACCTGCCCAGGCCAAGGCACGAACTCGCCATCGTTGGAGTAGAACAGCGTGTCATCGGCCCGATAAAACGCCTCCGTATCCAAGCCGCCATACATTGGATCAGCGCCGACCACGCGATATTCAATGAACCGCTGACTCCCATCGAAGTCCAGTTCCAACGTCAATTTGCTACCAGTGGCCAGGATGGACGGCCCGAACAGCGTCGTTACATAGGTCAGCGCCGCATAGTCGCTGGTGTAGAACACCGTGCTGTCGTAATGGCTGTAGAAGTTGGCGTTGTCGTCACCAAAAAACAGCGACGTGCTATCGGACCGAATCTCGCCCCCAGCAATAGCCCCTCCGGTGACCACGCCAGGAAACCCCAGCGCCTGGAAGTCATAGGTCTCGACTACATTGGCCACCAGGACATCGCCGAATTGCGTCCGGATGACAGCGGACGCTATCGATTGATTGCCAGAGGTATCCAAGGCCCGAATCATCAAGGTGAGTGGACCTTGCGGCAGCGACTGCGGGACATACGGCATTTCGGTCACGACGCCATCATGCAGCCGATGCGCATCGCCCCAGGACGGATTGTCGCCATAGTGGTACCGGATAACGTAGCCAGACAGGTCGGCGTCAGGAACCTGCCCCCACGTCAGCCTATTCCCATCGATCTGGAACCAGGGCACAGTGGATGGCGGCGCACTTAGGCCAATTACGTCATACTCGACCTGCAACGATGTCCCAAGCCGGCCCAAGCCGTCATAAGGCCGCGCATCAAACACCCACACATCGTTGACGCCAACCGAAAGGGCAAAGCGCCGGGTCGACGTCGAACCAAGACGCTCGGAACGGTTCCCGTTCACAGCACCCCAGATCTCGACGTGATCGACACTGCCGGTGTAATCCAGCGTCAGGGTAAGTGAGACCGCGAACGTATTACCCTGCCGCACCAATTGCTCTACCGGCTGAATTCGCACCACGGCCGGTAGAGGCGACAATCGTGACTGGTTAGACGGCGGATCATATGTGCCGTTGAGCACATAATTCCAAAACTCGTCGGTTTCCGGCACGCAGGAGACGGTGGCGCCTCCGAGGTCGTCATCCGGCTGGATGCTCACGACCCGGACCTTGTAGCCGGGCGTTGGCTTGAAGTCATAGATCCACACAGCGTCATGCGCCATGCTGCCATCGCCAGGTAGAGCAAGTTCGTCTGGCCAAGGCTCGGCCAAAATGATTTCCCTCGACTCATCCTCAAGCGTCAACACAGGAAAGACCCGGTACCCTCGCTGGCCCAGTAGCCGCAGACCGATGTATCCGCCGGCGCCACTCGGCAGCACATCGTCGAGGGTCAGGTGCACCTGGCCACCCACGATCCTGGCCGCGCTCAATCGGCCACCGTACCCCCACTGGGTCACATCGTGACTCAGCATGATCACCGAACCCCGCTGATACGTAAGGTGCTCGAGGTCGGTCTCGAAGGTGATCGTTTTGCGCTGATACTCGCTCTGAGCCACATGGAAGCGCGCCAACATTGCCGCGTGCCATGCTTCAGTGATCCCCACCGAGGTGATGCGGCTAGGATTGAGCGCCACATCCACATTGGGCGACTTGACCCGGACCGTATCCCATACGAAATCCTGGTCGCGGTCAAAAAATTGGTACTCCAGGCCGTCGGCTGTGTCCAATGTGATGTAATCGACCTTGAACGAGCCAGCCTTCATCGTCGCCATGTTGACGACCCCACAGTGTGGTTCGTCTTCCTGGTACCAGATGACACCGATCTTTCCCCCGGGCCAACCCAGTGTACCCATGCCAGCGGCTGCCATATTCTTCAGGACATCCTCATGACTCATGGTCTGGTCGAGGTACCAATCGAAACGAAATTCCATCGACGTGCACCGAACCATGAACCCCTTAAGAGATTCCAGATCGATCATGTCATCCGACAGGCCCATCCCGGCCTGCAGGGTCCCGTCCGGCCCATAGATGCCGCGTATGTAGCTGAGCATCAACCCACCCGGGTTGGAAATGCCCTCCGCACGCGTGCGTGCAATCTGCCAAGCTAATCCGTCCCACAGAGGAATAGGCGCACTTGCCGCCAGCCAGTTGATCGTATCCAGCGTGCCATTCAGCTGTCCGGATGACTTTATCTTGATCCCCAGCCGGCCGATCCCGCGGTAATAGCCGTTATCGGCCTGGACACTTTTTAGTGATGACCAAGCGAAGCTATTCACCTCGTTCGAGCTGGAGCGATCCGCGGTGCACTTGCGGAAGCGCACCTCGTACTGCCCTTCCTCGACTTCGTAACTGATGGTGTTGCGCGCGGCCTCGGCCTTCGAACCCGTAAAACGATGGCTTGGCAACTGCACCCAATCCCCGCCCGGCAAAAGGCGGCGCTGCCCTTCGATATCGGCATGCCGTGTCTCTGGATCGCCTTTATCATTGACTGCGTACAACTGGTATTCAAAGTCGACCTGGATCACACGAGTGCCCACCGAGGTCGACCGCACAATCCAAGGCCCCGGTGTGTATTCGTACCAGTTTCCGAGATCAGGCCCACCAGGAAGCTTGGCGCCGGAAATCGTGTCCACATTGGACCAAGCAATCAGCGGCTGATTAATCATGCCCGCGAATCCTTCGGCCTGGGTCGACCAATCGGTAAATCCCTCCAGCGCCGATTGCCCGATTCTCAAGTCCGACACCACATAGCAGTTGATCCCGCCATGCAGGATTTCATACAGGTACTGGTCCTGGCCCTCAAACCACGAAAACGGCTTCGACGAGAAATCCGGGCTGACCCGCACCTCTCCGAGCAGCAAGCCCAAGGGCTCGTAGGCACGGCTCTGATTGTTTCCGCCCGCCAGACTATAGGTTGTGCCGGCAGCAGTGCTTTGGATGGACTGCGGGCTCGATTGCTGCGGCGGCAATAGCTTGTTGACCAGCATAGTGCCGACGACAAAAGCCGCAGCTGCCGCAATGAAACCACCACCGATCGCACCACCCGCCGCAAACAAGCCCCCAGCAGCCAAGCCGGTGCCGAAAGTAAAGTAAGAAATCGCAACCAGGGCCGCCATCCTGACGACATCTTTGCGGACGCGTCGGCGGCAAGAGATATGGACACCGGCGCGGGGCCTGGTAAGCCGCCACATCGCCGCCGGCACTTCATAGCCATTCAGACTCACCACCCAGGCCTCGCCGTTGACCGACGGCTCCACCCTCTGCAGGAAGTTGGCCAGCGTCTCGCCACCACAAAGATGAACCGTAGATATCCTTTGCCCCTTCACCGTCATGGGGTGTGGCGTCACCACCAGCGAACTTGTCGGCGCAGACGTCTGCAGCTGGTCCGGTATACGCTTCACCACAGCACCGTCTCGATCTAAAACTTCCATCTGTAAAAACCCTCCACACGCAGACCATAAGAAGAGAGCTCGGAGAGCTTATGCAACCACACCCCGCCCAGGCGATAGCTGTTGTGAAGCACTCGCCAGCATCCGCCGACGAAAAACAGCGTCCCGATGTGCAACACCTCACCTTTCATCAACAGCACATCACCAGGCTCAATTTCATCCCGAGAAATCTCGGTCGCCAGGTCAGCCCTGTAACGTTCCAGCGTTGCCGTCGGCGCCTGTCGGCGCCCCCGACCACCCGGCAATTGGACATGGCGGCCGAACAGCTCGTCTTGAATCAGCACGGCAAGGTCGGCGCAGTCGAATGAGTCAGCGTCATAGCGGCGGCCGATGTATCTCTCGACATCACGTATTGATGGCATCAGAAAATTCCAGGCGAGGTATTCGGATCATGGACCAGCCGCACTGCACGGCGCCGCAGCAAATAATCAACCGACAACGATCCGGAGATCAGTGCCGGCGTGGCAGAAATGGATACGACAGGAACACTCCAGCTCCACTCGATGACATCCGGCGCGGACCGATCAGCCAGCTTGACGACTGCGCTCAATACAGCACCTGGAGGAAGCCCCTCCAACTCGCCCATCAAATCGCGGCCGGTATTGTCTATCTCGATCTTTGCTTGCGGCACCTCATCCTCGCTGTCGCTCGGCAACGCGAATCGGAATGGAAATCCGGTGTATGTCTTCCCACCACTGATCCAGTCCCGCGTGTCACTGACGATGAGGACCGGGGCGGAAAAACTTGGATGCGACAACTCCAAGAACTGCAATACTCCGCTGGCATCGTCGACACGCTGCCGCCCTTCAATGAAGTTTTGCGACGTCATAGGCTTCTCAAATATTCCAGTTTCAGGGAGCGCAATGCCAACCCCTTCTTCCAGGTGGTCAACGGCTTCAGCTCGCCGAGCGAACCGGCCACCACTCTTGCCTGCCTCGTCACCCTGGCCCGAGGGTCGAACCACTCAAACCACACGGCGCCACCAGCTGCGTCACCGTAAAACCAATCCTCGAAATCGCTGACTCCAGCCGGACTGATGAACATCACCGTGAAGGTGACGGTCACCAGTACATCACTTTGGGTCCTCCGCTGCTTAGGGACTCCGCGAGCCATTTCGGTCCGCGCCACATTGACGCCGTGCGCCTCCTGAAAGGAACTGAGGAGCACTTTCACATAATCGGGAAATGTGACACTCATGTGTTCACCGTCTTCAGGCCATAGCGACTGCGAAGGGCCTGATTGAGCGCGCCGCGGCCACTCGACACGTTATCCGCCAGCCCTCGCTCGATTTGCGTTAGTATCACAGTGATATTCCCCTGTCCGTCCGACTCGGCGCTCGCCCCAAGTTGCGTGCCCGACTGATTGATTATTTGAACGGTGACCGCGCCTGAGCCGCCGCCGGCCATCCCAGTAACATTCACCCCAAGCTCCCCGTTCGCCGCGCGCGACAATGGCATGATCGCTTCCGGCCCCGCCTCCCCCATCAACCCCGCACCCTTGGCAAAGGCGAACATCGCGGGCGATGACACGATCGAGCCCGAATATGAACTTAGGCTAGGGGACGAATACACCCCGCCCTTTGCATTGAGTTTCAGGCCCTGCCCACCGCCAGCCGCCGAATCCCAGTAGCTGGCAGTGTTGGCCGCCGAAGATTCGGTCACGCCCGAAGTGTCAGAGCCGAAGTAGGCAGAAACTGCCGTCATCGCATAGTTGAACAGTCCCGAGATCGCGGCGCGCGCCTGCATGCGCGCGATATCAGCCAGCACCGACTTGGTCAGATCGCTAAACGAAAGCTTGCCGGTAGTCACGAAGCTGACGAAGCCATCCTCCATCGCCTGGGTGGCACTAGCGAACGAGCTGGCCACCTGGGCACCTACGTCGTTCGCCGCTTCACCATACTTGCGAACCGACTCAGTGAGGTTGAACCATGGGTCCTTGGTCTTCTTGTCCGCCTGGTCATACGTCTCGTTCGAGCGTGCGATCGCTTCCGCCGCAGCTTTGTCGAAGGTACTGCGGTCGATCGGAGCGATGCTGTTCTTTTGGGCCTGCCGCACCTGTTCGTCGACCTCCTGCTGGATGCGACGCGCGGCGGTGAGCTTCTGCACTTCCAGCGTCGACTTGCCCATCATGTCGAGTTCGAACTGTTGCTGATCGAGCGCCAGGTCCTGCTGGATCGCCCACTCCTTCATGGTCTTGTTCAGTTGATCCTGCGCGGCCGAGAGACCCAGCGTCTGGAGTGCCAGTTTTTGCACGGCATCCAACCGCGCCTTGTCTTTCTTTTCATTAAGATCGCTGATCTTGTTCGTCGCATCCTGAACCTCTTTCTGAGTCTGAGCGGTACTACGGTACTTCTGCCATACCGCGATCTCTTTGTCGTAGGTATCGATCTGCGACTGCAGGCCACTCTCGATCGATAGCTTCCGGTATTGCTCGTAGGCCTGCAGATCGATCAGGTCATGCTCTCGCAGCTGCGACACGTATTCGTCATGAAACTGCTGCACATCGCGTTGTTTGGCCAGCTCCTGCTCCAGTACCTTGAGCTTGCCCTCGTTTGCCTTTTTGGCCGCCGCCACGCTGTCGCTATCGTTGGTCGGCTTTTCCGACAACTTATCGATGATGGATTGCCGGCCCTTGAGGTAATCCGTGTCCGATACCTTGCCCTTGAATTGCTTGTCGAATTCCGCCAACGTCTCGCTAAGCTTCTGTTCCTTGGATTTGTATTTCTCCAGGAAGTCGGTGAATTTGGCTTGCAGATCTTTCTGGTTCTTGATGTCGGTCTGCTCTTTCAGCTCGGCGATCTTGACCAGTGCCTGGGCGTACTGACCGCCCACCGTCGTAAGCAGGCTCGCACGCGATTCGTCACTGATGCCAACAAATTCGCCGCGCCGCAGGTTGACGTCCTCATACTTCGCTTTCAGCTGTGCCACTTTGGCCAGGTCGGCGTCATTCGAGTCCTTGAGCGCAGGCATGCTAGCCACCAGCGCGTTGCGCTCCTTCAGCTTGGCGATCTGCTGGTCGAGGCGTGCCAGGAATTGCGGGGTTGTCTCCTCGACCGTTTTCAGGGAGTCCTTTTCCGCCTTTTCAGCGTTCATGCTCCATAGCTGCCAGGCAGCAACGCCCAGGCCGAGCACCGTGGTGATCAAACCGATCGGGCCGCCCAGCAGCCCCATTGCTCTCGATGCCAAGCTGGTAGCGCCGGCCGCGCCGGTTTGCGCCACTGCGAAGGCCTCGGTGGCGGCCGTGGCCGCAGCAGTGGATGCAGTGAGCTGCGCCTCGACGGCAACTTGGGCGCGCGATAGCGCAGCCATCTCAGCCAGCGCCGCGCTGCGCGTAGCGACCGCTGCGCGATTCATCGCCAGGGCGGTGCTGTAGGCGCCAATGGCTTCCGTCGCGGCGATGGTGGCATTGGCCTCGTTCAACGCGACGATGGCTGCCTCGCGCAAGGCCACGATGGTCGCCAGCTTGGCCTCTGTCGCGGCCACATCTGCAGCCGCCTTCGCCGCCGTGGCCGATGTGGCCTGGATGGTCGCCTGCTGCTCAGCGATGGTTGCTGCAGCTGCGTTATAGGCGGCGTTGGCCTTCTGCACCATCATCACCGAGGCCTCGAGAATCCAGCCGCTCAGCTTGAACGCCACCACACCGGCGATCGCTGCCTTCAGTACATCCAGGTTCTCGGCGAGCAGCTGCACCCCCTTCGCTGCAGCGGCCCCAATCCCAGGCCCCTCGTTGACCGCAGTGATCTCATTGATGATCACGTTGCGCAGTTGCTGGAAGGCCTGGCCGACCGTTTGCGGGATCTTGTCCGCCTCCGACTGCAGCTTGTCGAATTGACCAACGACCGCGGAGACGATCGTCTCGGCCGTAAGCTTCCCTTCCGTCGACAGCTTTTTCAGCTCGCCACGGGATACGCCCATACCATCAGCAATAGCCTGGGCCAGCCGGGGGGCGTTCTCGGCGATCGAGCGGAATTCGTCGCCCTGCAGCTTCCCCGACGCCAGCGCCTGGCCCAGTTGGAGAATGGCGGCCTCCGCCTGCTGCACGCCGGCGCCGCTGACCGTAATGCTGTTGTTGACGGCCTGCGAGAACGACACCAGTGTTTTCTGGCTGAGCAGCATGTCCGAGGTCGCGCGCGCCACCTTCGAATACAGATCGACCGTCGCTCCCATGTCCTGCCGGGTGCGTTGCGATACCACAAACAGGTCGGCCTGGACGGCCTTTAGCTCGGCGAAGCTATCGGTTACCAGGCGCAACTGGCCCTGGATACGCCCCGACGTCTCGCCGAGCTGGCCGAGCTCAGCCACCATGCCGCCGAGTGCAACCCCAGCAATGGCTGCCTTCACTATCGACGCGGCCGACTCCAGGCGGGCAAACGACTGCTCCGCGCTGGCGGTGCTGGCCTGGATGCGCGCCATGGCCTGCTCGGTACGCTGCGCGCTGCTGTCCATACCGCTTTGGTAGCGCGCAACATCCCCCTGCAAGGTCACTACCATGGTGCCAACTTGCTGATTTGCCATTTTCTGCCTCTTTACGTCTCAGCGCCCTTGATCCCGAAGATCTGGGCCATAATCAACTTCGATTGCGCCTCGGGATCGTCCAGCAGAATCGGCTCGGGCTCAGGTTCGGCATCCCCAGCCAGCTCTCCCCAATGGATGAAATCATTGAGACGATAGGGATCTGGCCGGGTCTTCGGATTGCGATTCACGTTTGCCAGGGTCCGCGTCAGCACCCCATGCCGGAGATCGGCGACCAAGTCGCCGAACGGTTCAAGCTGGTAGAACGCCAGCCAGCCGGTGAACTCCTCAGAGGAGATCTCCTGCTGGGCCTGGCGCACGCTCATTCCGAGCTGGGCTGCGAGCCGGTACCAGAAGCGTCGCTCTGGCCGGCTGCGGAGTTTTTTACCTCCTCCTCCACAGCATTGACGCCCAGGCCGTTCAGTTGCATGGCTTCAGCCGCAACGCGTTCCAGCGCGCTAGCGCTTACTTCGCGCAGGCGCGCCACCTGATCCGGCGTGAACAGCAACTTGCCGGCCCCGTCCACCACGGTGCTGGCGACCAGCGAGGCCTGGAAAGCCGTCAGGGGCGTCTTGCCGTCCACGGTCTTCGGCAACGACTCGTGGAAGGCCTCGCGGTCAGCGCCGGTCATCGAGCGCACACGCACGGTGCCACCCCATTCGGGAACCTGGACATCGGTGAACGCCAGCGCGGCGCCCAGGATTTGATCAGCGGTCAGGAGGTTCATGCCCAGGTCACCTCACCGGTGATGCGGGTGTCGATGGTGCCGGTCAGCAGCGCATTGACTGCGCCCGACAGCGGCGTCGACTTGACCAGCACGTCGAAGGTGGCGACCTTGCCGTTGGGCAGAGTCAGGCGGAATGGGGTTGGGGCGCCGCTGGATCGCGCGGCTTCCATGGCGATCTGCCCCGGGTCGTCGCGCTTGCTGTTGATGTCCAGCGAGAACTTGCCGAAATCCTGCAGGCCCAGCAGGTATTCTTTGGCGGTGCTGTCCATGTCGGTCGCATCCAGCTCATCAGCGGTGCCGTCCATGCCGGAGAACGACTTGACGCCCTTCACGTAGGTGTAGGCCGTCGACGTGGCGGTACCGCCGGCGGTCCACGCCGGCGCACCAGTCGTGTCGACAGCGACGGCGAAGGTATCAGCGGTGGCGAACTGGACCACTGCTTTCACGCCATTGAGCACCACCGGACCGGCGATGGCGGCCAGATTGACCACGTCGCCGTTCTTGAAGGTGTGGCCCACCGATTTCAGGATGGTAGGGTTGCCCAGAGCAACACCGGTGATGTTTTTCACGGCACCGGTGCCAGTTTTGACCTCGAATTTGCAGCCTTGTGCAGAAATGGTCATACGCTTCCTAAAAAAAAATGCCGCCCGATGGCGGCATGGTTATCCAGCTGATTGGTTCAGATCCCGAAGGACTGCACCTGGTAGGTGATGCGATACTGCGTGGTGACCATGCAGACGCGGTAGTCGGCGCTGGCATACTTCGGCTCATCGACCTTGATTTCCTCGACGTTGAGCACGCCAGGAAGCGAGAAGGCCATAATGATCGGGTGCGCCACAGCCATCACGTTATCTGCGGCAGGCTCAGCATCATCTGCTCGGGTGACCACGGTGACCAGGACATCGCAAGCGCGCTGCCCATCACCATCAAGATCGAGGTCCGGCGTCTCGCTGCCACGGTGCACGACCAGTTGATCCCCTTCATCCTCGGAAAACGCCCGCACCAGAGAGCGGCCGACGATTGCCGGAAAGTCCGGCCAAGCTACCAACTGCTCGACTAGCGCGGCTTGAATCTGCTGGCGAATGATCATGATGACGAAGGCTCCAAGTAGGCGATGCAGAAAGTTCCGTCGTCCTTCGGGTCCGGTTGACGCTTGACCTTGAAGGACTTCCCGGCGACGGTCACCAACATGCCCCGCGTCAACGTCGCGCTGGCGGCCAGGTATTCAACACTACGCTCGATGACATGCACCACACCATCAAGCTCCACCTGGCCGCCTTCTTCGAATCCCACATCAACCTGCGTCCCGTCGGCCAGCACCATGATCGACACCATGCCGTGACGCGAAAAGGTCGACATGAGCCGCGCGCCGAAGCGCCCCGAAAACGCGTCCACCATTAGGCCAGGCGCTGGACCAAGCGGACGGTGGCAGTGGCGTCGCCGTTGGCCTTGGCCACGAAGAAGTGGCCCACCGCCGAGTTGTTGGTAGCCACGTCGGTGATGCGCTTGTTGGTTTGGTCCCAGTAGGCGATCGCACCCTGCGCGCCGACTGCGGTGCCCAGGGCGGTGAAGGTGTAGACGCCGGTCAGTTCGTATTCACCCTGCTCATTGGCGGCATAGTTGCCATTGGCCACGGCGGCCAGCACGCCGATGATCACCAGATCGCCCGCGGTCACGGCAGCGCCCAGGGCCGCGGTCATGGTCTTGCCAGGTTGCACGAAGTTTTTCATATGACTTCCTTAAAGAAATTTTCAGGGGCTACAGCCAGCGAGGCCGACTGCAGTCATCTGCACTGCGCCGAATTACTGGGCGCCAGGGTTCTTGTACATACCGCGGTAATCGATCGCCTTGGCAGCGAAGTCGATGCGGCCCTTGACCTTCACGCCGTCGTTGTCGAAGTCGGTCGCCTGCTCGGTGTACAGGCCCTGCTCACCGTCCAGGTAGGCGTATTCCACGGTATCGATCAGGGAGTTGTCCGCGATCAGGTACCAGGCCGAAGGGCTGGAAGCATCCAGGCGCGCCTCGACGATCGGCTTCAGAGTCGATGCAAACGGGTTCACTTGGCCCGGAACGTTGGGCTGGTAGTTGGCACTGGTGATCTGCGCGCCGACGGTTTCCAGCGCCGCCGGCAGCAGCAGCACGCTGGGCCCCAGGTTCATCAGCGAACCCGCCAGCGACTTCTGCGTGCGCATTGCGGTGCGACCGGCCGAGATGGAGTCGATGCCGATACCAGCGCCTGCCGCAGCCAGGTTGCCGTGGTCGGCATGGAACAGCGCTTTGTTGTCGGACATCTTGGCGTTGGCGGTCAGGATGGCATACACCAGATCCGACTCCATGTCTGCAGCCGCACGACCGAAGAACTGCGGCAGACGCTGCAGGGCCGATAGATCGTCGTTGATGATCATCTGGCGCGTGAAGACCAGGGCCTTGCCGTAGGTGCCGAGCTGGATGGTTTCGCCGTTCTCACTCAGCGAACCATACTTGTACTCGCCACTCTGGCCGACCTTGTCGAACTTGACTGCAGCGTCGAATGCGGCACGGGTCACCGGGCGGAAATCGCTCAACACGCCGGGGCGAGCCCAGGCGGTGAAGGTCTTCGGCGCCCCCTGGTAGGCATCGCGCATGGTGCGCGCCAGCACGCCACCGAAGATGATCGGCATATCCGAGGTATTGTGGCCAGCACGCTGAGTCAGGCCGAGAGCCACACCGGCCAGCTCGTTCGGCGACAGCCCGCGGCAGGAGATGCCGGCAGCCTCCAGGCCATCCCGTACCAGCTCGCGCAGGGTCATGCCGCGATACTGGCGTGCAGCATCATCCAGTTTCACCGCCGCCGGCGCCACGCGGTGCATGATGGCGTTCTGCATCGCAGCGCGACGCACTTCGGTCTCGTCCTGCGTGGTCACGATCGAGCCGTTCTGGCCGCGCACCAACACAGCTTCACTACGCTCGGCCATGCGACGCAGCAGGTCGGCGTTGACGCCTTCGATGGAGACGCCGCGGGAGATGTAGTCGTCGATCATGCCTTGGGCGCCATCCAGGCCGGCAGCGCGCACCGACACACCGATGGCCTGCACGCGGGCACGCTCGGCGGCAATGCCGGCTTCGCTTGCCGAGCGATTGGCTTCAGCAGGATCGGGCGCGGCCGGCGCAGCCGGTACAGGGGTAGCGACCGGAGCGGCCGATTGTTGAACTTGTGCGCCACCGGGCGCCGCCGGATTTGCTGCTTGGGGCATATTGCTTCCTTTCTGGGTTGGTTGCACGGCGGCGGCCGTGCGGTTCGAAACTTGAGGCGCTGGCGAATCCGCCAGCAGGATGGTGACTACTTCACAACTGAAACCTTGCTGCGCCGGCGTCTGAGCACCCTCGCTGCGCGTGACGCCAGCATCGGGATCGGCACCGACTGGCACCAACGAAATCTCGTATGGTTCCCAGTCAACGGCGCGATAGATCCATGTGTCGTTATCCTCGACGCCCGGCGCGATCATTTCCAGGCGGTGAATCCGCGCGCCGACCGACACGTTGCCGATGATCTTGTCCAAAACATCCTGGTAGACAGGCTCGACATCGTCGCGCTTGGAGAAGCGAATGGTCGCTTCACCGCCCTGATCCGGCGACGTGGCCGAGTCAATTACGCCCAGCACGGAATTCAAACTCCAGGTGCTATGGGTATCGAGCAGCGGCGCGCGCCCGGAGAGCAAGCGCTCCATGCGGACCGCACCGGGTTCCTGGCTCAGCTCCTCGATGTAGGCGCGATCGCGATACCAGTCATACCGCCGCACCTGGGCGCCGGCGGTCCACACGACATTGGCCGTGCGCTGCGACGCATCGACGGAAGAGATTGGCTGCGCGCGGCAGACCAGCGCCACGTCCTGGCGCTCGGAGGTTCTTGTTACGTTCGGCATGGGGCTCCCCAAAAGAAAAAGCCCGCTAGGCGGGCTCTGTTTTTCGTTATCAATCGATCAACCATCCTCAGCGAGGAGACGGGCTGTCTGCTTGTCGCTGGCTGACTTGTCACTAGGAATACTTGCCAGCAACGGGTCTGCGCTGATTTCAAGGTCCATCTGCACCGGGTCGTACCCCAGCTCACGCTGAACCTCAGCACGGCTGATGATCCGATTCTCCATCAGGATTTTGTAGCCCTGGCTTTCGCGCAGCGGGTCCAGCAAAGGCACGCGCGGCGCGGTCCATTCATCGGGCACGAACCGAGGCGACCGGATCTGGCCGGCGAGATGCGCAACCGTCGCCCATCGCGCCGCGATCGGGTCCAGGGCAATCGGGATGAATGCCAGAAACTGGAACTGCTCGACATAGGCCCGATATTCCAGCTTGCCCATCCGACCACTGGTGAAATTCACCTGGGAATAGTCGCCGGTCATCTGCTCATAGGTCACATCGCAACCAGCGGCCATGGTGCGCAAATCGACCCGCATCGCCGCCTCATAGCCATCATTGCCGGTCGGCGCGGCGAACGAGATATCTTCGCCAGGCAGCAGATACTGGATCATGCCAGGCGACAGCGACTCGGTCCTGCGGCCCTTCTCATCCCGCTTCCCGTCCGGCGCGACCTTGAACTGTTGGTCGTTCGACGTCACGAAAACAGAAAAGCAGGCTTCCAGCTTTTTGCGCACCAGCTCCGCCTCCTGGTAGAGGTTGATGTCGCGCGCCTTCCAGATGTTGATGGCCAGCTCGGGAAAACCTCGCACCTGGCCAGGCCGCCCCATCCCATTGAAGAAGTGGATCACTTCACTGGCCGGCACCAACTTGCTGGTCATGGATTTGGCGAGATTGGCAACCTCACCAGGATGCTGCTCGAACATCCAGTAGCCGGTGCGCTGGCCGATTTTGTTGAACTGCACGCCGGCGATACAAAATCCACCTTCGAACTGGTAGGTCTTCGAGTCGTCAAGGTAATCGGGCTCGAGCACCTGAATCTGCAGCGGAATATCCAGGCCGTCGTCAGCACGGCGGACTCGAAAACGAACTAGCACTTCGCCGCTTTCCCAAATTGCGCGCACGAGCTGCACCTGCAGGCCGCCCATGTTCAGAAGGTTACCAGCGTCGCAATCCTTGCGCGCCCAGCGCTTCCAAGCCGCCGCCGCCCCCGCGTCCGAAAACTTCGGCGTGATGCCAATCCCCACAATATTGGCGCAATGGATATTGACTGCTCGCTTCATGTAAGGAGTGTTGCGCAGCAGATCCCGCGATCGGTTTCGCATCGTCGACAGCGACATCGCGAGCTCCGCGTTGATGCTGCCTCCACCTGCAATCCAGCCCGCGCCTCTCGCACCACGCTTGGCGCCGTCGAAGCCGCGCTTTGCATCCAGCCATGCGCGGGCCTGCGCACGCCGCACACCTGCCGCAGGCGCCACATAGCCAATCATCTTATCGAGGAAGTTCATGGTCAGCCCTCCATCGTACCGATAGACGCGTCGCGCCGGTGCTGGCCAGGACTCATCTGAGATACCATGAAATTGCGCGCGCGCATCAGTTCGTTGATGCTGCGGTACGTCACCTCTTTACCGTTCCACTTGACTATCAGCTCGCCGCTGCCGATCGCCTCGTCAAGGGCATCAAGTTTTGCTTGATCAAAAGCCATATCACCTTCCCATCCAGTTTGATTGCGGCTCGATCCAGGCGCTTGGCGCGCTGGAGACCTCTTCCACTACTTCCTCGCTTTCAGAGGCTTCCGCTTCCGGCGCTTGCTGCTCCTCGGCCGGCGCGGCCGGTTGCGAGAACAAATCGGCGATCCGCGGCTCGAGCGCGTTCTCGAGGCTGAGCCACTCGCGCTCGGTCATCACGTTCAGCCGCAACCTGGGGTGATACGCACATGCAAGGTTGTAAACCTTGCAGTCCAGCACCTCGTTGCGCATACGGATCTTTTCCCAGCGGTCCTTCACCGGGTTGTAGATCTCGGCGACGAGCTGCTGATAGAACTCATCGCCCAGATCCTTCGGGAAATGCATGCGCAGGCCCAGGCGATCGACCGCTGCATCAGCGTTGAGCGCCGCGAAAATCCGCTCCTTCGCGGTGTCGGTACCAATGGGCCACAGCATCACGCCGTTCTTGAAGGTAGTACCCGAAACTGTCACGTCTTGCTGCGACGGCCTGCCGATGATCGGCTTGCGGCGCTCGGATGCCCCCTTCAGTGCGAACACCCCCAGGTGCTGACGCAACCGACAGTAGTCGTAGACCTCCTGTGTGTTGGCGCCGCCCGAGTCAATGCCCATGACCTGGATCTTCATATCGACACCGCGACTGTTGCGCAACGGTGTGGCCAGGATCTTGTCCAGCTCGGCCCATGGTGCGGGCGTCGACGGATCACCGAGGATTACCTGCACATCGATCGTCCAGTTCTCCATACCGCGCCCCCAGCCATCGGTGAAAACCTCCAGACGGTTGGGCTGCACATCGACAGCGGCGGTCAGAATGAAGCAACCCTGCGGGATAGCCTTGAGCTGGTAGTCTTCCTGACGCGCCTGGATCTCCTTCCACTTCACCTGCGCAGACCTGTCTTCCCAGCACTCGGCCAGGAAGTTGTTGACGAAGGCGATCATGTCCGTCGGGTCACCAGCGGCCAGCTTGGCGGTGGCTACAATCCAGTCGCGTGCCGCCTCGGCCCACGGCCGCCATCCGATTGGCGCATACAGCGCGCTCAGGTGGAAGCTCGCGGTTTCGCCATCGCCCGCAGCCGTGGGCATCCAGTAGGCCCGGTCGTATCCCGACTTCCACTCGTGCTCGAGGCTGCCAACGCCGCACGCCTCGCAGTGATACACAGCGGTCTCCGGCTTGCCATCCTCCCAGCGCAGCCGGCCCCAACTGAGGAACTGCGGCGCGTCGCAGCACGGACAAGGCACGAAGTATCTGCGCTGATCTCCGCGCAGATACAGCTTTTCAATCTGCGATCTTCCTTTGACTGTCGGCGTGCTGTTCGCGAAGATCTTCGCGCGCTTGCCGAAGTTGCTCGTCCGGTTGCCCGCGAGCGTCATCGGGTTACCCTGGCCGTCGACGTTCAGCTGATACTCGTCGACCTCTTCCAGCAGCACATATCGGATCGTGGTCGACTTCAGTCGGCCGGCCTTGGTGGCGCTGACTAGGTTGAGCATGCCACCCGGGAATTTCTTCCGCAGCTTGGTGTTGTCGCTACCCTTCTTTCCTGAGTCACGCACGCGGCGCCGGATCTCGGGCGTCGAACCGCGCATCGACTCGAAGCGGTCGACCTCCCACTTCTCCGCGTCGTCCTTCGTCGCGAATACCGCCAAGATGTTGCCGGCCGCGCTGGTGATGCTGTGCCCGATAAAGTTCTCACCGAGCGCGGATCCGCCAAGCTGGTGCCCTTTCTGCAGCCCCACCCAGCGCACGAAGCTGTTGTCGAACAGCGCCGTGTCATCGTGGCTCTTGCGCGTGACAGCACTGGCCCGGCCGGTCAAGGCATCCATGATGCCGACTAGGTAGGGCGTGCGTTCGTTACGCCACTTTCCCGGCTCCGGAGAGTCGGGCGGCAGGATCCGATGTTTGGCGGACCAATCCGCGATGCCAACCTTGGCATCCGGCTTGATCGCTGATGCGAGCGTCCGGATGAACGATTCAGTCGCTCCCATCCTCCTGTTCCTCTTCATCCTGGTCGGTCAGCACCTTGCCGATATCGATGCTTTCCAGGGCGCTGGCCAACTCGGCCTCGACGATCTGCTCCACCTTCATCGGGTCGGTCTCGGCCGCCAGGATGTCCTTGATCCGGGGCGCCACGTTCATGATTGCGTCGCGCAGCGTGCGAAACGCGGTAAATGCCATGCGGCCAGCCTCACCAACATCGATGACTCGGCCGGCCAGCTGGTCGAGCTCAATCTGCTCGCGCTCGGCGCGAATGCGCTCGCGGGTCGCGCGGTGCTTCTGATATTCCGACGTGCCAGCAGCTTCGCCGCCAGCATCCGCATCGGCATCGGCCTCGCCGCCACCATCCCGACCGGTGGCGCCAGCGGGAAGCGGCGCATCGGGAGGCCGACGAGACAGGTCGGTATTCGCCGCCCAGGCCTTGTCGGCCGCCGCGACATCGATCTTTCCGCCGGCTGTCTTCCGGATCCGCCCGGATGCGATGGCACGCTGCACCGCATTGAGCGCCACACCGCGATGACGAGCGTATGCGCGCAGGCTGACCTCGCCGGTCAGCAGCGTCGAATTGGTTGTGTTCATAGGGAAAGGTGACCACTGACCACAGTGACCACTCTAAAAAAAATCAGTGACAACACGAAAGCCGCGATGCGAATTACCCACGCGCCTAGGGCTCCAGGAGGGACCCAAGCGAGCGGCAATATTGCATCAAAGAATGTTTCCTTGAGTCACTTTCTAGTCAACATTGCTCGCCGGAACGATGCGGCTAGGTGCTCGGTCCATTGCGCCCTGACCGTCAGCTCGGCGACCTCGCTGAACTTGAAGCGCGACTGGTACACAGCGCGCTGCGCGAACACCAGCAGCGGCACGATCTTGCTGTTGCCATCACTGCGGGCATAAATCCCACCCGGTAGCCCATGCCCCTTCGGCCGCCCGTAGAAGTAGCGCTTCGCCATCCCACCGGTGTTGACTTCGCGCAGAATCTTCAGCAACTGCGCCTTGCCGATGTTGCCGTATGCGTTGCGTGGGGCGCCAGTGCCGGGTACAGCAACCAGTTGGCCCGCCGTGATGGTCATGCGCTCCTCAAAGGTCTTGAGGTGGCGTGCGCCGCCATCGACCTGTGGCTCCAGGTACTTCGCTTGTGCTTCTTTGACGAAGACCTGGGCCGTAAGGTTCTGCTTTGTCGCCGGCGTCGTGCCGATGGCCCTCATGGTAAAAGGGGTCGGCCTATCGAAGACTCGCTGCATTTCTTCGGTCTCAGCCCTTGCCACAGCACGCGCCATAGCGGTGAGACCAGACGCCATCACAAAGGGCGCCTGGTCCTTCCCGGAATCACGGAGCCTCGCCACCACTTCGCCAACACCCGTCGCCTTTGACATCAGCCCTCCTACGGATCACGCCATTGCCTCGATGAACGCTCGATTCTTGTATCCGATGTATTCCCCGTGGTTCATGTGGAGACCATCAGTAAAGCAAGTGGGCGTAGTTTTGAAGGCATTGGCCTTGGTCAGGTCGCTGCTGAGTCCATACAACGACCGCACCTCCACCATGCCGTCAATGGTGCCATCGGCAACCTTGGTTGGCACCCAGTTGTCCCAGTCGGTGACGATGTCCCCGCCCAATGCCATGCGGCTAGTAGGGACCTGCTGACTGGACAACGCATTGACCGCCGTGTAGGTGGAGAAGCGCATGGCAAACATCTGCCGGATGATCTTCCCGGTCCGCAGCCCTGCCCCCGTCTGGAAGGCAGCACGCATGATCGGCCAGTAGGTCAACGACCGGTTCTTGATATCAGTCGAGTTCGCGGCGGTGCCGGTGATCGAGTTGATATGGATGCCGTCCAACACGATGTTGGCGTACTTGACTAGCTGCGTGATATCTCCTGCCCCTCCGGTGCCGGCTGCGAAGTACGAGCTGGTCCCTCCCGATCGCTGGCAATCGAAGGACGCAAGATATGGCCGCCCTGGCTCGTTTGCCACCACGTTGTGGAAGATCGAGAAATAGTTGTTGCTGCCGAAGGTGCTGTCGCCGAACCCAAACAAAACCTTGGGGTCGCCGGAAAAGAACTTGCCGATGATGCGCAACTTCGGGCCGGTAACGCCGTTGTAGCGCATCCCGGTTCCCGATACCAGGATATAACCGCCCTGGTAGTTGGTGCTGCCGACAGCTGCTCCGATGGAACTAGTTGTCGGGTCGTAATAGAAGAAGCTACCTCGTACAGGCGCGGTGGCAATTTCTTGGCAAGCAAAAACCTTGTTAATCGGCCAGTCCCAACGCGTCTGGAGGTTGATCACTGCGCCTTGTGGAATGACGCTCACTCCGAACTGAGTAGCGAGGATTTCGTCGGACATGACGTCCACCGCACCGTCCGCGAACGTGCAACCAACTGCGCCGGACCAGGTCACTTGGACCGGATTGCCGATGCGAACGCCGTTGTTGAAAACCACCGCATAGACGTCTTCCAACACAGAGGCCGACCCCGGCCCCACAGGAGCCGCCAGGCCACCGCTGATGACGTTGTCATAAGCCAGGCGGAACGACGTGATTCCACCACTGCCCACTGCATGCTCATCGTTTGCCATGATCTTGTTGGCAACGCCGGCACTGTTGGTTGCCTGGAACAGGCATCCACGGTTGAACGCCGAAACATACCGCAGCGCGCTGGTGGCCGCTACAGCGGCAGAAACCGTCACCGGGTCCGTGTTGTATGTGATGCTGCCAGACGAATTGCTAATGATCGTCCGCATTGCCACCGTCCCGACAGCACTTGGAGTCACCAGTGGCGGGGTCGAGGCAGGACTTCCCTGCAAGACCCCGTTCAAGATCCCCTGATAGGTGATCGTCACGCCGGTACCTTGCGCAGTCGCCGGCGCAAACATCACCGGCTCACCCACTACCGGGTTGCTCGCATGGCAAAACGGAAGCTTGCTGAAAGCCAGCGCGGCAGACAGTAATGGCACGCACAGGACAGGAGAACATGCCGCGTCGTCGGATCCCAGGGAATTCACAGCATGCTGACGGCACAGGAAGTAATAGCCCAAGTCCTTGTCTGTCGGCGTGTAACTCGGATTTGCCCCGCTCGCCACGACTTGACCACTACGCAAAATGTCGTAGGTCATCGTGGTCGCGGTGGAATCGTTCACTGTTCCAGGAACGACTGTCAACGGCAAGCCAGACTGCGGTGTCGAGCTCAGTGTCGGGCCGGCACTGAACGCAGGCGCCACAGTTGCGCCCGGCGCCCCCACTGGAAGCTGCAAGATCCCAGAGTAGAACGAAATGATGCCTACGGCCACCACGAACCGAAGCTTGTAACCCGAGGCGCTATTGCTTGCCGCAAAATCGGCGGCCTGGAGCACATAGGTGAGACCAGTCTGGTCCGCGATATTGGTGAAGCCAGATCCAGTATCACGCTGCCACTGGCCGCTGGTCGCAGCCCACACGGGAGGAAAATTCACCTTGACCGAAGCACCCGCGATCAGATCGCCGAGCGGAAGTAGGTCGAGCCGGTTGGCTTCGACACCAGCGGCCAACATGTCGATCAGAAAGGAATCGACGCTCATTGCGGCACCCACCCGGTATCACCGATCCAGCGGCCCGACGCGTCATAGCTGAAGGTCTTCGTCCAGATCACGTCACCATCCCTTTTCGTGATGACGTTCGGCTTGTTGCTGGCGGTGTAGGTCACCGAAGTGGTCGGCAGCGCATCGAAGTAAGACGACGTAACATCGAGCGTCTTCTTTCCGGTGGATTGCAGCATAGTCACCTCAAAAAAAAGCCCCGACCGAGGTCAGGGCTGTATGGTTGCGAATTGGTCCCGCGTCTTCACCACGGTGCAGGTCGCGGTCTATGTCAGGAACGAAAAAAGCCCCGCATAGCGGGGCTTTTCAGTTAAATGTTTTCTTCCAGATAGTCCGAAATTTTCTCAATCAACTCATCCAACGCAGCTCGGTTGAGACTTTTCTCGTAACCTATGACCGCATCACCAGTTTTCAGGAACTGAACTCGGATGCCCGAATCCGTCTCGCTAAACTTCATGTCGACATCAAAATGCGTCGCGAGATTTCCGGCAAGAGAGAAATTGAACCTAAAATTCACAGTCGCGGACAACGATGTTGACCAGCCCGACACATCAAGGCCGAAAGACTGCTGGAGATTGTCATAAACAATTGCTCCTTTAGCGAGCATAGCGCCGTTGGCATCAAATCCTTCTAACAATGCCCGGTGAAACTCATCTACGGTAAATTCAACATGGTCTTGCCGCTGCTTCAAACTTCTATAGGATTTTGCAGCAGCTTGCCTGAAGTCCTCAAACGTGCGCGCCATGTTCTCTCCCAGGTTAAATTATAGTGAACCTGATCTAGGGGCAATTTCAGCAAAATCAAGCGCAGCAAGAAAAAAAGCCCTGAGCTATCACTGGCTAAGGGCTTCGCGCCGTCTGGGCGCAAAAGGGCCTGCCAACTGGCAGACCCTTCTGGCACGCTTAACGGCGGCGACGTTGCTACTGATGGGCTCAACGTTAGTCCCAGTCGATTCACTTGGCAAGCATCTTCTGCAATTTTTTTTCAGCATGCAGACGCATGGGCAGCAGCGCACTGTTGCGCACGCCGATCCATCGGCGCAGGGCGCTGGCCGGCATGCCATACAGGTGCCAACCACGAAGGATCGCCCGGTCCTGCACGTTGGTCAGCTCGCCCACCGCCCGCTCAACGATCCAGCCATCTGCCGCATCCCCATCTGCCGGCGTTAGCGAGCGCCAGGACGAGGCGCCGATGTTGGAGTGGGTTTCTCGCAGCTCGACATACTGCTGCACCCAGCCCGGCACGTCGCCATAGGTCCGGCCGCGGTGGCCGGTATGCATCACCGCCCAGCGCCAGTTCTCCAGACGCACGACCAGCTCCGGGTCGGTGCCATCGTAATCGTCGGCTGTGAGAATTCGCTGAGGAACCTGTCGTTGCCGCAATGGAGGGAGTTCTCGAACCTGGGCGGCCGGGCCGGCCACCTCCACGAAGCCAGCAGGATGGCGCTGTTGCCCGCCACCCGAACGACGGACGGCCGTAGATGATGCGGGCAAGGTCAGAATCCGTCGCGCTGTCGGCACACCTTCTTCTTTCTCGTCGGAGAGTTGCAATTGATCAACCATTGCATTCTCCTAGCTGTCCCAGTGTCCCAGTTGTCCCAGTAAAAATGAGGGTGATGCGCGCACGCGCGTCGGCGCGCATGCGCCCACGCCTACGCACATGTGTACGCACACACGCAGGCACGCACACACACGCGAGGGAAATCACTGGGACAACTGGGACAGCTGGGACAGCCCAGGCTGGGCGCGGGTTTCCGCTGGCCCAGTCTTGTCCCGGTACTGGGACACTGGGACAGCCTCGCATTTGTCCCAGTCGCTGTCCCAGTAAATCACCATACTGGGACAGGCTCAGTGCTGGCGCGGCTTTGCGGCTGTCCCAGTAAAAAAAGCACTGGGACAGACAGCGAAATGCTTGCCGATTGGAATCAGATTGGCGAATCATCTTCGCCTCCGCTCGGTGCGTTGCTTCCGTTGCCCGCCTCCGGCTCCGGGCGCACATAGATCCACTCGCGTCGCCCTGCTTTCATGGGCCCACGCTTGCGCATCCAGCCCAACTGGCCGAGGCTACGTCCGACGCGCTGCTGCTCCGGCATGGTCCACTTCGCTGTATCCAGGCGCAGGATATGCTCCAGCACGTCCGTTACGGTGGTCTGCAGCTTGCCCACCAGGCCGTCGGCGATCAGGTCGGTATAGGAGTCGTTGACGAAGCGCGCTTCCTGCTGCTCGCGGAAGTAAGGCACGTCGTCAGGTGTTTCCCAATACGGCTCGCCGGCGCGATAGGCTACTACAGCTTCGGCCCAAAGTTGATCCCTGGCAGCCGCCAGCGCCTCGAGGAAGATCTCGATGGCGCGCACTGGCCAGTAGCGCCGGTTGCCGGTCTCGTCCTTGAGGTAGACGTATTTGTTCGTGCTGCCCGCGAAAACCTGCTGGCGCGGCACGTCGCTGGCGCGCTTGCCATAGAAGTCCCGGTACCGGTCAACGTACTGGCCGAAGAACTGCTTCGCCGCCTCCGAGTCGGCCTTGTTGAACGAGTCCAGCTCGGCCAGTTCGATGAACCACTTGCCGCGCATGATCGCATAGCTGTCCTTGTCGCCGAACCGCAATGGCGCATCGGTAAACCACTCGCCGGCCAGCGTCTTGAGCGCGGTCGACTTCTTCAGGCCCTGCGTGCCTTCCAGGATCAGCACGTTATCCATCTTGCAGCCTGGCTTGAAGATCCGCGCCACGGCGCCGATCATGAACTTTCGCGACACCCGCCGGACATACTCGCTATCCTCCGCACCGAGGAAGTCCACCATCCAGTGGGCCAGGCGCTCAGTACCGTCCCACACTAGCGGCTCCAAATACTCGCGTACCACGTGGCGCGACTGCGCGTCGGCGGCCAGCAGCACTGCCTTCATCACCACGTCGTCGCGCGGGTGGAAGGAGTATTTCTGCTGCAGCCACAGGGTGGTGCGCAAGTCGTCTTTGTCGACCCACAGGCCGGCCTGGCCCCTCTCAAACGGTGGCGGCCTGAGCTTCACCACCTCGCCGCTAAATTCCTCGAAGGCCACCACGCCATCCCAGTCGGGCGAGTTGCGCAGGATATGCACCACGTTACTGAGCACCGGCAGGATCTGCCCCTTGTCGTTGCGCGCCAGGTGCGATTCCCATCGCTGCTCGGAATTCTCACGCTCCGCATCCATGGGGCCGGTCTCGCGCGAATTCGCGCCGCCAGCGCCAGCGGGATCCGCGCCGGCGCCCAGCACATCGCGCTTGCCGCCGGCCTGCATGGCGCCGATGACGCCGGCCTGCTCCAGCTGGTCTAGGATGCGGCCAGCGCGGTTGTTCCCAATGCGCAGGTGGCGCTGCAGTAGCGATGCGGTTGCACGCTTCTGCTGGCGCACCAGCGCGGCGGCCATGTTGAGCAATTCATCCTGCTCGCCCTCCAGCTTGATGGCGGTGGTGTCCAGCGCCTCCTCGGCCTGCCTGGCCCTGATCTCAGGCGGCATCAGCGCCACCAGGATGGCGGCCTGCAGCTGCTCGGCGCAGACCTCCAAGCCTTCGATGCAGTGCAGGTCGTTCCAGTCAGTCCACTTGTTGTCGCCCCGGCCAGAGAACGCCGGCGCGACGACGGATGCATTGCCGATAGCCAGGGCGGCCTCATGCGCCTTCACCAGCCCGGTGTTCTCGTAGCGCATCCTGCGCGAGAAGTCGGCATGCTGGATGTACACTTCGATGAATTCCAGACCGGCGATACCTTCCTTCCAACTGGCGGTCACCCGGTATTCGCCATCCTTGCCGGCATGCATTCGCTCGGTACCGTCGATGATGACCGCCTCGATCCCGTACTCCTGCAGCAGGTCACGATGCACGCGCGGCTCGAACAGAAAATCGTCGTCGGCGCAGATCAGGAAATGCGCGTCAGGGTAGCGTGCGCGGGCGGCCTTGAGCATGGGCAGCAGGTTACCAGCATCGAAGCCCACCAGGCCGGGGATCTGATCCTCCAGCGCCATGCGCACCGACCGGCCGGTGGCATAGCCCTCGGCCGCGAAGAGCAACTTGTCTTCCGACGTGATCTTCCCGATCGGGCAGAACGCACCGGTCTTGCTCATGCCCGTGTTGAACCTCTTGCTGCCGTCCGCCTCAATCTTCTGCAGGCCGACCAGTACCGGCCCGCTGGCATATTGCTGCAGCATCGGCACCAACAGCGTGCCGTCAGCCAGGAAGCGCAGGCCCGGCGTCGTGATCTGCTTGCGCTGAGCATACTCGGATACGCCCTCAAGCGAGGCGCCGGCCCATTGCGCCCTAGCGCGATTTCCGGCGTTGGTGGCTTGCTGCTCGCGCTTTTCCCTTTCGCGCTCCTCCTGCTCGCGGATGCGCTGCGCCAACTCGGCGCGCTCCTCGTCGGAGATGCCCGTCCAGTCCGCCTCGAACGTATACTTGGTGGTGTTGGTACCGGTCCAGGTACCGAACGCGCCGACGATGGCGCTCTTGCCGTTTCGCAGCAGCACCTCGCGCATGACGTACCAGTTTTTCTTTTCCTTGCCGAACCGCTGAATGCGGCCGGTGATGCGCGGGTGGCCATCCGGCAATGCCGGAAGGCCGGCGGCGCGCATCTGCTGCACCGCCTGGTCGATCGTCGTCAAATTTCCCCCTACCGCACCGCTTATGGTGCTTGTGTCCGCGCTGCTTTGCGCAATTCGTGCTGCTCCAAAATCCGCCGACGGAGATCCGCGGCGAACGTGTCAGCTGCTTCCTCTGCGCCCGGCCACGCCTTCTTCGCCATCTTCGATCGTATCGACTCAACGAATGCAATTCGGTCCGGCTTGGTGGGCATATTCAGGATGTGGCGCGCCAGGCAGTCCAGTTGCCACTCCTGAGAACTGGTGTCCGGGCTATTGGCCGACATCGACGCGCCCATCTGCGGCTGGACGACTCGGCGCTGATGGCGCAGGCATCGGCGGCACATGATGACCACCAGCGCGCCGGCAGCGGGCGAACACGCCCTTGAATATCCCGCGGCCGGCGCCATCGTTTTGCGCCCGCACGCGCATGCGCTCCAGCCACGAACAAACGAGCGGCAGGATGCCGCGGATCTTCGGCTCGATATCGGCCAGTTCCTTGGCGGTCAGGTTGTCGTCGATCAGCGCGTCGGACGATGCCGCCATGGCTTCTGCCAGCTGACGCATGGCGCCGACGGCGGCCGTGTGGATGGCTTCCTGCGTCAGGTCGCCGCGCTCCACCTCGGGGATAGGGACGTTGATCTGGCCGAGACGGAATGCCGTCGCGTGCAGTGGTGCCAACGCATCAGCCATGCCGATGGCCTGGCAGACTTCCATGATCGCGGTGGCATCCTCGAAGCTCAGATGGTTGCGCACCTCGCCGGGTGTGAGCTTCTTCCGCAGCAGCTTGGCGGTGGTACCCAGGCGCAGGGCCAGCGCTTCGATACCGCCCGGATACTGGCGCGCCAGGTTGTAGATGCAGTCGTGCTGATTGGTCTCACCGTAGTGGTAAGTCATGGGGAAAATCTCCGATTTTTTCCTGGTGATTTCATGAGGCATGCGCCTTACAGTGAGCCCTGTGGCATTCGCCACGGACCACAGAGAAGAGGGGAAATACAGTGCAAGGACGCGAACGTTTTGATGAAGTCGGCGAAGCGCAAAAGCAGTTCAACCAATTACTGAAAAGATCACACCACTTTGCCGATGTGATAAATACGCAGCGCATTGCAATGGAGGAGATAGCGACAGCGCTCGCCTCCACGTTGGCTAGCTCGAACCCAGTTGCGGCTCGCGTCATGTGGAAGACGTTGCGGGCACTTCAGCTGCCAACCGGCAGGCCGAGCGTGGATGCTGAGCGTCAGTTGCTGACACGAGGCGCGCTTCATGCGCTCGGAGCTGACGAGAGTCGTAGGAAGCCCAATCAAGATCGGGATACTGGGCACGTAAATATCGCTCCCAAGAAGGCGTAATCCTGTCCTGGGAGACCCACTGAGAGATACGCCCCTTCGATAAGCCAGTATCCTCCATGACTTTCGATGGTCCACCGAGCCCAGCGATCAACTGTTTAGTATCCATCCCCAAAGTATAGAGTCCTAAACCTAATGCGGTCAAGCACACTAAACCAAGGCTTGTTTAGAGTTTTAAACATGTCCACATTGAGCCAACGAATCGAGAAGATCATGAGCGACCTGCCCAATTTGGGACAGAGTGGCTTAGTAGATGCATCGGGGGCATCTAAAAGCGTTGTGAATCAATGGCTGGACGGAAAAATTAAATCGATGCGACTAGATTACGCATTAAATATAGAAAAACGGCTTGGATACGACCATATTTGGCTTGTATTGGGGGAAGGCTACGAGATGATGGCAAAGCCAAAGGGCTGGCCGTTCTCGACCAGCTTTGAGTCATTCGATGCATTGCCAGCTGAAGGCAAAAGCGCGGTCGACGAATTCCTCGAATTCACAGTGCATAAATGGAAAGACCAAGCCTCGATGAAAAGCTCTAAGGCAAGCTGAGCTGCCTAAACGCTCAGCGAAAATCTATCAGTTTCCCGCTAGGTCGCAGGCTCAGGCCGGGGACGATGGAACAAAACATTGAGCGAGCACTGGTTCCGATCCCTCGCATGACCCATAGCACTTTCCGCTAAGCAAATAACCCCATACCGCCTCTTCGGCGGTATTTTTTTGCGCATTTTACGAATTACTAAACTTTCGGTTTAGACCTCTTTACTTTTATTTGTTTAGAGTTCTATACTCTGTTCCGTCATCAACCCAACGGAACAGACCATGACCACTAAGATCAACACCGGATTCAACTTCCTCAAACACAAGGGAAAAGCGGAAAGCGACTGGCCGCTGGGTAGCACGCCCAAGGCCGCAGCGGAGAGCGCGCGCGGCGTCCCGCGTCATGTAGCGCCGGCCGGCGCGATCGTGATTTACGGAGAGCAGGGTTGCGGCAAAACGCGTCGCTCGAAGGAACTGCTGGCGCACTTTAACAAGCGCCGCATCGTCGACGACTGGGAGCCGGGCATGCCGATTCCCTCGGACGCAATTGCGCTGACCAATATCCCCGTCAAGGGGGCGATCTCCTTTGCGGAGATCAAGGCCAAGATCACCAGTAAGGGGCGAGCATGAAAACCTCGACCATCTCCATCGAGTTCTATGCCGACGATCTGGAGCGCTATACAGACCAGCACCTTGCTGGGCTCTGGCATGCCGCCCAGGCGAACAGCAAGCCGTTCGATGACAAAGAGGCATGCGACCTGGCCGAAGGTATCGGTCGCGAGATCATTCGCCGCTTCCTGACTGCCACCCAGCCTGCACTCTACAACTTCCAAGGCAGCCACATCCATTCAGGCGACGATGCCATCTCCTGCCCACCGGCCAATTCCACGGGGCGCCAGACTCGCATCGTCTACATCAGCCCTGACCTCCACAAAGTGGTCAACACAGCTGTCGTCGCCGCCGAGTTCGCACTCTCGGTTCATTCGAGCAAGCCGGTCCATGACTGGAAGCGGAAAGACAACCTGGAAGAGGGAGAGGTTCACTTCACTCAAGATCCGTGCTTCGCAAACCAGGATCGTTACCGCGCCCCCTACGCCTCCACCTGGATTGATGTGATTAAGCTGAGCGACGTGGTGGATGCCGCGCGCACAAGCAAAGTAATCATGAGCATCGCAGAGGCAGCAGGCGAGGTCCTGGCGAAAAAAATCGCCGACGGAAATGGTCCCATGCTCCAGGTAATGGCAAGCCGCGCCAAATGATGAAAACCTTCCGGGTCATCGTCACCACTTCGACCGGCAAGCGGTTCCAGTATCACGAAATCGCGCTGGACTGGTTCGATGCCTGGGAACGTGCCTTTGATCGCTTCAGCCCTTGCAGCGTCTTCATTCCGCAATCATGAAAAAAATTAGATCAGCAATTGCACATCTGGCGCTTGGGATCGCGGCTGTGGCCGTCCTTCTCACCGCATACAGCCTTGTACATGATGCCGGCGCCCTCCCCGAAGGCGACATTGCGAAGATTTGCGACCAGCCGTGGCCTGATACCCCCCAAGCCACGCTGGCGCGCAAACGCGCCTGTCCTGCGAGGTGACCCATGGACGGCACGCTGCACATTACCGACGACGACCTGCGCACCGCTCATCGCGAATGCAAGCTGAATAAGTCATTCGACGAATCGATGCGCACGCCGGCCTATGCCGCCCTGATCCACCTCACCGCAAGCAAGAACCTCCGGCGCCGCGCCCGCCAGCAGGAGCAGCGCCTTCAAGACCGCAAACTGGCACAAGCCAATGACCATGACTGAATTCGTTCCCTATGCACCGACGCCAGGCAGCACACTCAGCGTCTATAGCAAGATAGACCGGCACGATCCCCGTGCCGCACGCGACATGCGGCCCTTCGCCATCGGCGAGTACGTGATCCGCCGGCTGCCAATGCGCGGCACGCTGCACATCTCCTACTACATCCTTCACCAAGGCGCCGTGGTCGGCCATCAGATCAGCTACCCCAGCGAGGACGACTGCCGCACGCACCACCGCCGCACTAGCGCCGCGCCCGGTGATCGCCACCATGCTCCGCGCACGCCGGCGCCCATGTTCGGCGACGTGACGCTGAAGGGTCGCATCCTGGCCGTGCTTGCCCTGCGTGAGATGGATCTCGCAACTCTGGCCGCCACCCTGTGTATGGCGGCGACCAAGCTTTACCAGGTGCTGGAGGAACTGGCCGCCGAGCGCCGCATTTTCCGTCGCGGCACGCGCCACCGGTACACCTACCGCGTCGCATAACCGACCCATTTTCACCGTCAAGAAAGGACTGCCATGTTCAAGGTACTGCACGAGCTCGCCCAAAATTCGACGCTCCTCATCTCCATCGCCCAGGAAGGCGACCTCCTGCGCGTCAACATCACCCCCAAGGCCAACGGCAGCGAGCCGGCTTCGCTGCGCCCGCTGTCGCTGCTGGCCAGCGCCGACGAGCTGGACCGCGACTTTGGTGCAGCCATGCAGCAGTGGACCGCGCCGCGTCGCTCCCTGCTCGACCAGGTCAGCGATGCCGTTGCAGAGGATGCTGGTGGTGGGAATGCCGCCGCCGCGAAACAGAGTGGAAAGGGCAAGGCAGGGAAGGCCGGCAAGGGCAGCACCAAAACTACTGATACCGCCGGTGCCCCCGCGCCCACCGGCGATGCCGCACCCACCAGCGATGCCGCACCCACCAGCGATGCCGCACCCACCAGCGATGCCGCACCCACCAGCGATGGCGACAAGGTCGCCGGCAGCACGCTGGAAAAGGACTGGCAGATCCCGGCAGCAAGCAATCAACCGCCTCCAGTGGCCGCCAGCGAGCCGGCAGAACCCGCTTCTACCCCAACCCCTGCTGCGCCCGGCGCCGCGACCCCCTTCCTCGACTGCTTCTAAGGACTGAATCATGCAAGCCCAAGAACTGATCCGCGAATTCAAACACGGCAGCGTCAAGCTGCTGGATCCGAACGTCGGCTTTACCGTCAACCAGGTGCGCGAGTTCTACTCGACGGTCTACCCCGAGCTGCTGAATGCCGATATCGAAGGTCCGGAGCTGGATGGAAACCGTCAGACCTACACTTTCCGGCGCGCCGTCGGCACCAAGGGATCCGCTGCGCTGCCGCTGATCGACGTGTTCGCCGCCGATGGCCAGAACCCAACGCCGGCCCAGGCCATCGCGAACCTGAAGGCCAACGGGAAACTGCACGGCGGCCCTGAGCCGAAACGCAAGGCCGTGACTGTCAATTCGGGCTTCGCTTGGAAGCTGGCCAGCGCACTGAAGGATCGTCGCCCGGACAACTTCATCAACGGCAGCGTCAACTTGTCGGTGCTGCCATGAGACTGGAATCCCCCGCGCCCGGGCCTTGGACGCTTCCGCGCCTGAGCGCTCGTATCCCAACAGTGGTCCGCCAGGCCGGGGTATCCGGCCAGGAGATTGCTGTCGGACTGGCGACTACTCTTCTGGAAGTGGGGCTTGCCGACCAAAACGATATCTACATGTCCGCCGACGCCTCCATCCTGGCCCGCCGAGTCATGACTCGTTGGTGGGCGAAGAACACGGAGGGTATGCCGCTTTTCGCATGGCAACCGAGTATTCGGACCGGAAAGGAATTCTGGAATGGCGACGATACCACGCCATACTTCTGTGTCGGCCCACTGTATGACGAATTGCCGCATTTCCATATCCGCGACGGCATCACCCAACTGGAGCAGGAGTGCGAGGGCCTCGGCCAAACCGTTCTTGCCCTCCTTGGCGATGCTTGCCGCTACCTACCATACAGTCTCACACCTTCCGGCGTGCTTGGTCTCGCCCAATGGTTCTACTGGCAAGGTGAGCATGACGAGGTCGCGTACGCAAAATTGGAGGTCGACCATGGCTGCTGTGACGAGGACACCGTCGAACAGTTTTTGCAGAACAACGAGGTATTCAAACGCTCTGAATTCTTCCAGAACATCCCTGCGTGGCTCACTTCTCCGGAGCGCACTTGCTCCCGCGATACGGCACTTGCTTCGGTTAAATCCCACTTTGCGCACCAGGTCATCGCTACCTGCGATGCAATCAGTGCATATGGCGCGCGTCAGGAGTTCATATCTCATGCCTCAGTGAGTGCTTTTAGCACGGATGTCGGCATTGACCAGATCGCCGCAGCGTTCCTGCTCTCCTGGGACGACAACGACAGCACTGGTAGAACCATTGATGATGCCTTCAACATGTTCCATCAAGGGGAGTGCACCCAGCAGTTCGCCATTGCGAGCATTGATCTCGAGCCGAAAAAGTTCAAACGCCGGCTTCGCGAAATGGAAGAATCACTCGGGCTCGCCCGCCTCGTGGGCGACCTGCTCTTGCTGATTGGAGCCCGCCAATGACACAGGTCCAGGTCCGCACCCAAAGCAATGATGCTTTTTTTGAGATTCACGAAGAAGGCGCACCGCAAGAGCTGCACCTCCAGGCGGCCTTTTTGCTGTACAGCACCAAGGATCAGCAGAAAGTCTATGCGTCGTCACACCCGGTTATTTATGCCCCGGGCGCTCCAGACGTTCCGCTGCTTGGGCCAGGCAGCGCGCCAAGCAAAAAGGCCCTGGCCACGCTTGGCGCGACGATCGTGACTGCCACAGGTTTCACCGGCTTCATCCCCGAGAGCCTGCTGTACATCGCACCAGGAAAGATGGTCTGGTGGTGCCCGCCACAGGACCGGCATCTGTGGTTTAAGAGCCAGGACGAACGGATCGGTGAGGCGCACGCGACCATCAGCCAGCCCGGCCTGGTTTTCATGGCCGCGCAAGGCGAACTGTATGTCTGGGCATTGGCAGAGGCGGGGCGCCCGACGCCCGAGACGCCTCTCTTCAAGGCGCCTTATTTCAATGTTTGGTCCGGCGGCCGCGTGTGTGTGGGCAACGCGAATTTCCCGACCAACATCGATGCCGCAGCGATTGCAGCTTACGAGAAGGCCTTCTTTGGCAGCTACTTCACCCACCCGAATGACCAGCAGCTGGTCAGTTATCCGGGCGGTTCAACGGAGATGTGGGCACAAATGCTCGCCGACCCCACCGCCGAATGGGTATGGAACTGGCAGGGCGTGCTGGTTCCCTACGACACCACCCTCGCTGTCTACATCAAGGATTCGAAAAAATGACCATCACCACCTTCGCGCAACTGCATGAGCAAATCAGCAAGACCAGCGAGATCGCCGCATCTGTGCAGGAGACAGTGCGCTCGCTGATGGATCTCTACCCGTTGGCCGCTTCCCTAGACGACCAGGCCGGCGAGCTGGACCGCACCCTCTACTGCGCGGCGCCGATCGTGGCAGTGCCGGCGCACGGCAGCTTCATCCCCCTGCAGGAGCATAAGCACCGCTTCCTGCTGGCGCGCGATGGCCTGTACCTGGAGGTGCGCCGCCCCTGGCTGCACTTCATCCACCGACTGGCCGAGCAGAGTGTGGTGGCCATGCCCTTCGGTGAGGTAAAGCCGCGCATGGATCTGGCCTTCGGCCGCCTCGGCTGCGCCATCGACCAAATGCGCTCTTTCGTGCGCTACGCGATCCGCTCACTTCCCAACGAGGCTGTGCGGCACTTGGTGTGGGACTCACAGGCGCAGCAGCTGATCCCCATGAATCTGGAGATCGAGGACGCCACTCCCGGCTCGGTGCGCTATCGCGCGCCGGCGCTGCCGGATCACCAGTCCCTGGCCATCGACCTGCACAGCCACGGCGCGATCGGCGCATTCTTCAGCAGCACGGACAACCAGGACGATGCCGGCAGCGTGAAATTCGCCGGCGTCATCGGCGACTTGGACAAGCCGGGCAAGTCGCTGGAATTCCGCTTGTGCGTGCTCGGCCTGTATCTGCCGGTGCGCGTGCCAGCCGACCAGCTTTTCGGAGGCTGACATGCCACACTTCCTGAGAGGCGAGCTGCTGACAAAGAAAGTCGTGGTCGACCTGGTTGGCTGCGGCGGCAACGGATCGCAGATGCTGACCGGCCTGGCGCGTCTGAGCCACGCACTGCAGGCGCTGGGCCATCCCGGCCTGCATGTGCGTGCCCACGATCCAGATACCGTCAGCGAGGCGAACCTTGCCCGGCAGCTTTTCACGCGCGCCGACGTCGGCCTGCATAAATCGCTCGTGTTGACTCACCGGATCAATGCGTTCTTCGGTCTGGACTGGCAGGCATACCCGTCGGCATTCCGGTCGACCACGCGTGAGTGCCACTTCGTGATCGTCTGCGTCGACAGCGCCGCCGCCCGGTACGAGATCGACCAGCATATTCACGGCGCCGCCGACGAGCCGGATTACCTGCTCGACCTGGGCAACCGTGCATCAGATGGCCAGGTGATCCTGGGCCAACCGCGCACCCATATCACCGCCAGCGAAAAGATGGCGGCCGGCCACGTGCGCCTGCCGTATCCCTACGACGTGCTGCCCGAGCTGATCAACGTGGCCATCCCCGAAGACGACACGCCCAGCTGCGGGCTGGCCCAGGCGCTGGAGCGCCAAGAGCTGTTCATCAACCAGGCGATCGTGACGCCGGCGCTGCAGCTGCTGTGGGAGTTGTTCCGCTATGGCCGCCTGTCGTGGCATGGCGCATTCGTCAACCTCAAGACCGGGCGCATGGCGCCTATCAACATCCAGGAGCAACCAGCATGAGACGCAACCACCTGGGCCGCCGCCAGAAGCGTACCGGCCGCGAGCACAAACGCATCGATCCCGGCATGCGCACGATGGCGCAGGCACCATGGCGCATGCAGATGACGTTCGGTCCGATGGAACAGATTCTCAAGACCATTGAGACGACCGGCGACATCGACGCCGACAAGGATGGCGCGGTATACCGCGCGCCTGGTCATCACGCGTGGCACAGCATGGCCGGCGCAATTGCCGGCTTCGCCGAGTTCTACGAGGCGCATGCCCGAATCAGCGGGAAGGAGATGCCGACTCAAGCGCTCCGGCGCCTGGCCAACAAGTTCGAGTATGGGGTGATGATCTTCCAGTCGGACATCGACGCCGTGCGCGCCGACCTGGCCGCATTGAAGACCGAGACGCTGCCGATGACCGAGAACTACGCGACGGCGGTCCTCGAGACCATGCGGGAGGCAGCATGAACATGATCACTTCGCTGTCCATCATCGTGCGGGCGTTGCCCCAGCTGCGCCGGCTAACCCCAGAAGCAGTACCGCCGATCACCCTGGCCGAGGCCCAGCGAACGATTGATTCCACTTTACCGCAGTTGAAGGAGGCGCTGGCTTCGCTGCAGCTCGCCAGCGTGCTCCATGACATCGCGCAGGAGCGCCTTCGGCAGCAGGCCATCGAGGGCTTTGCCGCTGAGCACGACGACGAGCATGACGCCGGCGAACTGGCCGCCGCCGGCGCTGCGTATGCGCTGGCTGCCTCCGACCAAATGCACCCGCTTTCACAGGGCGACGCCGGGTATGCGACTAAACCGCCTGAGATGTGGCCATGGGCCGAGCGCTGGTGGAAGCCAGCCCAATCGAGGCGCAATCTGGTGAAGGCCGTAGCCCTGATCACTGCCGAGATCGAACGAATCGACCGCGCGGCTGAGAAAGGCCCCTCGACATGAAACAGCAATATCTGGATGTGAACTTCCGCAGGGACGCCTTGGTCAAGACCGCCCTGGCATTCAAAGAGCCGAAGGAGGCCACCCAATGATTACCCATGTCCTGAAGTGCTGGCCGCAGCCATTTTCCGATCTGCTGAGCGGGGTCAAGACCCATGAATTCCGCCTCAACGACCGCGACTACCAACCCGGCGACATGCTCAAGCTGTGCTGCTTCGATCCGGCCGCCGAGCGCTACACCGGCGCCGAACTGCAGCGTCAAGTGACCCACGTCCTGCGCGACGGCTTCGGGCTCCCGGCCGGCTACGCCGTTCTCTCGCTGTCCGCCTGCCTGATCGATGATCTGCCGCAGGAATTCTCGCTCAACCTGGAGACTCTGGAAGTGATGGCCGAGACGGCCGCCGCCGCCGGCGACATCGCGAGCGACACGGCGCCGGCCGATCATCCACGCAAGCCGTTCTCGATTGCCGAACTCTCTCAGGAGCAGGATGAGTTCATATCACTGATGGACCCGGCCAGCGCCCTTCAACTAATTGCTTTGGCGCGTAGACACCTCATTGGCGCTGGGCCCACATTGATAGCGGCGAGAGATCTGAATGCCGAGCGTTATCTCAAGCTGCGCCGCTGGATGAGCAGCAACGTGCCCGAAGGCTGGGACACGGTGGAACAACTTGGCGCCGTCGCCGCCTGGCTGAGCTGGAGCGATTTTGATCAGATGCTGGACAATCTCCCTGAATGCAACGTGGGCCAGTGCGGAATCGCTACCCTAGCCGCAGACGAGAAGGCTCAATCATGCTGAGGCTATCGTTACTGCTGAAAATCTGCGAAGCCCCGAATGAGGCGTCGGGCGTCGTTGATTCCGCTTGCCTTGGCTTCGTCATAGGTCGCGAAAGAGGCATCAGAATTCTTGCGACGAGGTCCGACTGGCTCCTCGCCTTTGTGAATCGCAGTCTCGATGGTCCATCGCCCGTCGGGGCCATGCTGCGTGAAGTAAATCGTGAAGGTGTAATTACCAAAGTCATCACAGTGCATAACAGGCCGGTCCGACATACCATCCCCTTTTCGGTGAGTTTCTCTTCTAAGCATAGCATCCCATGATTACGCCGATGAAGATCTACTTCGATATGACCGAGCTGTGTGCAGCCACCACACTCAGCGAGACCACCATCCAGAAGATGATCCGAGAGCAGGAGTTTCCCGCGCCTCGCCACCTCTATGGCCGTCGTGTTGGATGGCTGGTGACGGAGATTTTGGAATGGGCCGAAAACCGACCGATCTCAGACCTCCCACCACCGCCCAACACCGGCGCTAAGAAGCCTGGACGCGGCCAGCAGCAATCTGCTCCAGCCGCTCAGACAGGCGCGTGAGCCACTCGCGCCTCTCTTTGTCGTACTTATGGCGGTTGTAGATTCCCCTAACGCCCTCCAACATATGCCCGAGGATCATTTCAGCGATGTCCTCTGGGCACCCCATCGCAGCCAGTAACGTCCGGGACGTTCTCCGCAAATCGTGCGGCGCCCAGCCTGAGACCGGTAGGCGATTACGCTGTTCTTCGGGCCTATTTTCATTTTCCGGCCGGTGATAATGGACCGCCACCCCGACGTTCTTCTGTGGCCACGGCTGGCCAGATCGCGCCGTGAAGAGATAGCCATTCACCGGGTCTTGAAGCCGGCGCTTGATGACAGTAAGCGCCCGGCCGACCAGAGGTATGCGATGATCAGTGGCACCGCCCTGGCGCCGGTTCTTCGTCTTCGCCTTCGGTATCGTCCACCACCAGCCGTCCCCCTCCTCTGATATCTCACTTTCATGGATCTGGCAGATCTCGGTGCCTCGAGCACACGTCCACAGATACATGGTCAAGATATCTTCATTGATGCCGGTGAAATTTGGCAGCCAAGGGATGAGGAGGGCCAACTCGGCCTCCGACAACACTCGCTTATCGGTGCCTCGGTATTCACCCCGCACCTGGTGGCCACGGCTTCTGAATTGGCCTCGCATGATGTCGCGCCAGAAGTTTGGGGTGTCGTCCGGAAGATTGCCGGCGTCGAGACTATATGACCAGGCGGCGCCCAGCTCGCGCCGAAGATTGGCGCCCTGGACGGGAATGTGCAGGAATTGCTGCAGGAAAGTGAAGGCATCGCGCCGGCTGACCGATATCGCGGCCCGGTCTCCGAAGTCGCCCAGCATGGTATTGAAGGTCCGCCTCACCTCCTTATAGCCCTTGTCCATCCGATTCACCCGGACGTAGCCCTCGACGTAAAACTTGCAGACCTCTTTCACGGACAGGCTGGCAAGCCTCTCCGATTCCTTCGCCGAGTGTGCCAGCTCTTGAGCTTGCTTTCGGTCATCCCGACGCTGAACGGCCAGGTCGACGCCGGCATCGCGCTCGACCTTCAGCTCTTCCCAACGTACAATCGCGGCCGCGACCGACATTGCCGGCCACGAACCGATCTTCACCTGGCGCATCTTCCCGTCGACGGGACTCTTATAGCGATAGACCCAAGTCCGTGTAGACTCGGTGGCTTGCAGGCGAAGCCCAGGATGATCTGGCACTATCAGGTGCTGCCCAGACTGCAGCAGCTTCGCGGCCCTTGCGTCAAAATACATGCCCCCTCCGGCGTAACTTTTCACCACATGTGTGATGCGCCGGGATTGTAGCGTAACTTCACTCCGAGGCGGGTCGAAAAAGCTACGCTAAAAGCGAAGTGTATGCTTGGTTTGGCGGGGCTTGACGGGGAAACTATTTACGCCACACAGAACAGCAAAGTCTTTATGAATCAAGCAGTTAAAGAAAATTCAGCGTCAAATCAACGATTTAGCGACGAGGAAGTTTCCCGCCATACTCCTATGATGCAGCAGTACCTGCGCATCAAGGCAGATCACCCCAACACGCTGGTGTTCTACCGCATGGGCGATTTCTACGAACTGTTCTTCGACGACGCCGAGAAGGCCTCGCGCCTGATGGGCGTGACCCTGACCCAGCGCGGCTCCTCCAACGGCAATCCGATCAAGATGGCCGGTGTGCCCTTCCACTCGGTGGAGCAATACCTGGCGCGGCTGATCAAGCTGGGCGAGTCGGTGGCGATCTGCGAGCAGATCGGCGATCCCGCCACCAGCAAGGGGCCGGTGGAGCGCAAGGTGGTACGGGTGGTCACGCCCGGCACCCTGACCGACTCTGACCTGCTGCCCGAAAAGGCCGAACGCTGCCTGCTGGCCATGCAATTGCTGCCCTCCAAGTCACGCAAGCAGATGCAGGTGGGCCTGGCCTGGCTGTCCATGGCCAGCGGCGCGCTGAAGATGATGGAATTCACGGTCGAGACCACCCTGCTGGACGGCCGCGTGAAGCAGGAACTGGAACGCATCTCGGCGGCCGAGGTGCTAGTGGCCGATGGCCAGCTGGAACTGTGCGAGCCGCTGCTGCCCAACCGTGCCGTGACGGTGCCGGATTGGCATTTCGACCAGCCCAGCGGAGAAAAGGCCCTGCTGGAACAGTTGAACGTAGCCACCCTGCACGGCTTTGGCGCCGATGGCCTGGGGCCGGCGATCTGCGCGGCCGGCGCGCTGCTGCGCTATGCGCAATCCACCCAGGGGCGCGGCCTGCAGCACGTGCGCACGCTGACGGTCGAATCCGAGAACGAATTCATCGGCCTGGACGCCGCTACCCGCCGCAACCTCGAACTGACCGAAACCATCCGCGCGCAGGATGCCAATGCGCTGGCGCCCACCCTGTTCTCCACGCTGGATCACTGCCGCACCGCCATGGGTTCGCGCCTGCTGCGCCACTGGCTGCATCACGCGCTGCGCGACCAGCGCGTGGCGCGGGCGCGCCATGCGGCCATCAATGCGCTGATGCGCACCGACGCCTGCTCGGGCCTGTCGGCCACCTTGGCGGCCGTACCCGACATCGAACGCATCACCACCCGCATCGCCCTGCTGTCGGCCCGTCCGCGTGACCTGGCCGGCCTGCGCGCCGGCCTGCAGCAACTGGGCTCGCTGCGTGCCTATGTGGAAATGTGCGGACGTGACGCCGATGCGCCACTCCTGGGCCAGCTGCATGAAGACCTGGCCACGCCGGTGGAATGCCTGGACCTGCTGGAACGCGCCATCATGCTGGAACCAGCTGCCATGGTGCGCGATGGCGGCGTGATCGCACGCGGCTTCGATGCGGAACTCGATGAACTGCGCGGCCTGTCCGAAAACGCCGGCCAGTACCTGCTGGAACTGGAGGCCCGCGAGCGCGAGCGCACCGGCATCGCCAACCTGCGGGTGGAATACAACAAGGTGCATGGCTTCTACATCGAAGTCACCCACGGCCAGACCGACAAGGTGCCGGAAGACTACCGCCGCCGTCAGACGCTGAAGAACGCCGAGCGCTACATCATCCCCGAGCTCAAGGCCTTCGAGGACAAGGCGCTGTCGGCACAGGAACGCTCGCTGTCGCGCGAGAAGTTCCTCTATGAACAGCTTCTCAACGAGATGGGCGAGCACATCCTGCGCCTGCAGTCCATCGCCCACGCGCTGGCCCAGCTCGACACCCTGGTGGCCCTGGCCGACCACGCCGTGCGCAACAACTGGTGCGCGCCGCAGCTGGTGGACGAACCCTGCATCCAGATCGAGCAGGGCCGCCACCCGGTGGTGGAAAACCAGATCGAACGCTTCATCGCCAACGACTGCCAGCTGGCGGCCGAGCGCAAGCTGCTGCTGATCACCGGCCCCAACATGGGCGGTAAGTCGACCTTCATGCGCCAGGTGGCGCTGATCACGCTGCTGGCCTACGTGGGCAGCTTCGTGCCGGCCAGCGGTGCCGTGATCGGCCCCATCGACCGCATCTTCACCCGTATCGGCGCAGCCGACGACCTGGCCGGCGGGCGCTCGACCTTCATGGTGGAGATGACCGAATCGGCCTCCATCCTCAACAACGCCACCGAGCATTCGCTGGTGCTGATGGACGAGGTCGGGCGTGGTACCTCCACCTTCGACGGCCTGGCGCTGGCCTGGGCCATTGCCAAGCACCTCATCGACGTGACGCGCAGCTTTACGCTCTTCGCCACCCACTATTTCGAACTGACGCAGTTGCCGGACATCCATCCCACGGCGGCCAACGTCCACCTCTCCGCGGTGGAGCACAAGGACAGCATCGTCTTCCTGCACGCGGTACAAAGCGGTCCGGCCTCGCAGAGCTACGGCCTGCAGGTGGCGCAGCTGGCCGGCGTGCCGGCGCCGGTGATCCGCGCGGCCCGCAAACACCTGTCGGCGCTGGAAAGCCAGTCCATGCAACCGACGCCGCAGTTTGACCTCTTCAGTGCACCGGCCTTCATGGAGTCGGAGTCGGACGTGAAGCAACAGGATGCACTGGCTGAACGCAACGCCCTTGAGGTGGTCGAACCCGATCCGCTGGCCCAGGCCCTGCTGCAGTCGCTCGACGGCATCGACCCCGACGCCCTCACGCCGCGCCAGGCGCTGGAGGCGCTGTATCAGCTCAAGGCCCTGAGCCGGGCTCAATAGTAGGCTGCCTCCGGTCAGCCCCCCTACCACCGCAGAGAGACTGCATGACGAGCCGCCCGGTCCCACGCATCCTGCTGTACACCCTGCTGACCGTGGCCACCGCCCTGGTGGCCGGTCGCGGCTGGGCGGCGCCGCAGGATTTCTCGTTCGGCGTCATCAATCATGCCCTGGCTGGCAGTGCCGGCGAGGAAAAACTGCGGCGCGAGATTGCCGAGACCGATGCCGACAACCTGGCCTTCGTGGTGGTCAACGGCATCAAGTCGCCCTCGGAAAGCTGCGACGACAATCTCTACAGCCAGCGTCACGAGATGCTGTCGCAGGCGCAGAACGGTATCTTCCTGTCGCTGGCCGGCAGCGACTGGATCACCTGCCGTGATCGCGAAAACCGCTCGGATGCCATCGAACGACTGGCGCGCATGCGCGACATCTTCTATGCCGGCGAATTCTCGCTGGGAGCCACCCGCCTGCCGATGTTGCGCCAGTCGCTCACGCCCAAGTTCCGCAGCTATGCCGAAAACACCCGCTGGGAAGTCGGCAACGTGCTCTTCGCCACCGTCAATCTGCCGGCCGGCAACAATCATTTCCTGCTCGACGGCGGCCGCAACAACGAGTTCGAGGACAGGCTGATCGCCAACCGCAACTGGCTGCAGCACCTGTTCGCCTTTGCGGCATTGAAGAAGAGCGCGGCCATCGTCTTCTTCAGCGACGGCAACCCCTTTGGCCCGCCACCGCGACGCTCCTTCTTCCGCACCCAGCGCGACGGCTTTGCGGAGACGCGGCGCCTGTTCTCCGAACTGGCCGGCAAGTTCCCCGGCCGCGTATTGGTGGTGCATGCGCAGGCGCCCAAGGCCAAGGCCGCAGCGCACATCCTGTGGACGGGCAACCTCGGCAATGTGGGCGTGGGGGAGCGTTGGCTCAAGGTTGTGGTGGACGATCACCTGCCCCAGTTGTTCGCCGTCGCGGATGCCGATGGAGAGCGGCGCTAGAAGGGCCTCCCCTTCCTTTTGATTCAGAAAAAACAAACGCCCGCAGAATAATTCTGCGGGCGTTTTGTCTTCTTGCTTGATCTGCTGCCTCAGCGTCGGCTGCCTTGATCACCCTGCAGCCATCCGTTCAGCAATCAGTTCAGCGGCTGGCTACGGAAATGATCGCCGGCTTCGCCGTCATCTTCATCATGGTGGTGATGATGACCATGGGCGCCATGCACGTGGCCGTGGGCGACTTCTTCTTCGGAGGCGGCACGCACTTCGGTCACGTTCAGCTCGAAGCGCAGGGCGATGCCGGCCAGCGGGTGGTTGCCATCCAGCACGGCCTTGCCATCGGCCACTTCGGTGACGGTGAAGATGACCGATTCTTCGCTGTCGTCGTCGGGCGAACCTTCGAACTGCATGCCCACTTCCAGCGGCTGCGGCAGACGCTCGACGGGTTCGATCTTGACCAGCTCGGAGTCGTATTCGCCGAAGGCATCTTCCGGTTCGACCTGGATGGTGGTGCTGTAGCCGGTTTCCTTGCCGTCCAGTGCTTCTTCGATCTTGGGCAGGGTGTTCTGGTAACCGCCGTGCAGGTAGACCATCGGCTCGCTGCTCTGCTCGATCAGGTTGTTCTGGGCATCCGACAGCTTGTAGTTGACGGAAACGACGGTATTCTTTGCGATCTTCATCGTAAGGGTCCTTTGTATCGATAGTGGTGCGGGAGCGGCAGGTATTGCGGTCTGGTCGCGCGGGACACCTGCCACCCGGGTTGGGGCCTAAGAACCATCCCCTTGCCATTCCCGCGAGGCAAGGACTCTTTCAAACGGTTTCTCGACCCGGGAATTATACCTGCATCAAACTTCACCACCGCCGATGCCGTACGGCCGCGCCCCGACGCCTATAATGGCGGGCATGAAAAAACTCGATCTGCTCGGCGGCATCACGCCCGCCCAATTCCTGCGTGACTACTGGCACAAGAAGCCACTGCTGATCCGCAATGCCATTCCCGGTTTTTCCGCGCCCCTGCCGCGCCAGGAACTGTTCGACCTGGCCCGGCACGAGGACGTCGAGTCGCGCCTGATCACCCATCGCGAAGATGGCTGGGACATGCAGCACGGCCCGTTCAACAAGCTCCCGCCCTTGAAGCAAAAGGGCTGGACCCTGCTGGTACAGGGCGTGAACCTGCATCACCCCGCGGCCGATGCCTTGCTGCGCCAGTTCCGCTTCGTACCCGATGCGCGCCTGGATGACCTGATGATCAGCTACGCCACCGACGGCGGCGGTGTCGGTCCGCACTTCGATTCCTACGACGTGTTCCTGCTGCAGGCCCATGGCCAGCGCCGCTGGCGCATCAGCGCCCAGAATGACCTGACGCTGGAAGAAGGCGTGCCACTGAAGATCCTGAGCCACTTCCAGCCGGAAGAAGAATTCATCCTGGAACCCGGCGACATGCTCTATCTGCCGCCGCATTACGCCCATGACGGCGTGGCCGTGGGTGAATGCATGACCTATTCGGTGGGTTTCCGCGCACCGGCCTACCAGGAACTGGGCGAATCCTTCCTGGAATTCATGATGGATACCATCGATCTGCCCGGCCGCTATGCCGATCCGGACCTCAAGACCAGCGCCCGCCCGGCCGAATTGCAGGCGGACATGATCACGCGCATCCGCGACGAACTCAACAAGATCCGCTTCACCGACGACGACATCACCATCTTCCTGGGCGAACATCTGTCGGAGCCGAAACCCAGCGTTTTCTTCGAGCCACGCGGCGAGGAAATCTCCTTTGCTCGCTTTTTCCAGGGGGCCAAGAAACGTGGTCTGGTATTGCATCGCAAGACCCGCATGCTGTATCGCGGCTCGCACGTGTTCATCAATGGCGAGTCCTTCCAGGTCGGACGTCAGGACAAGACGATTCTTGCTCGTCTGGCGGACGCCCGCGCACTCGAAAAAACCGATCTCGCGCTGGCCTCGGAAGACCTGCTGGAAGCGCTCCACCAGTGGTATGAAAGTGGCTGGATCGAATTTGTTTGAGAATGCTTCAACTTTAAGTGGAAGCGACCTCGAAATCACTTTAGGAAATCTCTGGAACCGGCTCCAGCAAAGGCCTTCCGGGCGCATGGTTTTAGATGTAAGAACTTACAAATTCTTACGAAAAAGATAGGCGCCGGTGTGATTTCGGAAAAAAATAGCTATAATGATGGGCTGAGAAGTTTTCGTTGTCCGGAGATGTTTCGGCAGTAAAAAGAAGCAAGAACCGAAGCCCGACCGCAAGGTCTTAGCCTGCGGCGAAAGCCTCCCAGTAGAGCGATAATTACCGGTAATTATTCATCGCACAATTTTTAAATATTGAAGGAATATTCATGAAAAAGACTCTGTTGATCGCTTCGTTGTTGGCTGTTGCCCTGGCTGCTTGCGGCAAGAAGGAAGAAGCTCCTGCACCTGCTGCTGCTCCCGCTGCTGAAGCTCCTGCCGCTGCAGCTCCTGCTGCTGACGCAAAGCCGGCTGATGCCGCTCCTGCTGCTGCCCCGGCTGCTGACGCCGCTGCTCCGGCTGCTGACGCTGCCAAGCCTGCTGACGCTGCTCCGGCCGCTGACGCAAAGCCGGCTGAAGCCGCTCCTGCCAAGTAATCTTCGGATTATTGTCAGAAAAACCGGTCGCAAGACCGGTTTTTTTTCGTCCAGATTTTCCCCGCACTCTTCGACACGTCCAGGCCAGTTCAGGCGGCGGACATCTGTCCTCCTGCCCCCCCCTCGCCAATCCCTCCAGAACGCATCAGAACGCGCTACAAGCCATTGCAGTACGCTGATTGCCCTATCGGACTGACAAAGCACTGACAGCGTATCCAGCAGGCCTTGGCAATCTCTTGCTGTCGCCCGATGGACATGCGCGTCAATGCGACCAACAAGGAATGAATGCGCAGCAATTGAGCCGCAGGCCGCAGGAAAGAGAAACAAATTGTTTCTGCCGCGCCGCAGGAAGATCTGACAGAACGCTGACCGGCTCGCGTTTGATCAGACGTCCAGCCAGGCGAAGCCTTCTGCCTGGCAGGCGATGCCGATGCCACCGAAGGTCGGCCCGAGGACGCTTTCGATCGCCGCGCGCGCCAGTTCCGGCGTGTTGTTCTGCTGGCTGAGATGAGCGCCGATGACGCGCTTGAGCCGGCTCTTGTCGAGCAGGCGCAGGATGTCGGCACTGGCGTCATTGGCCAGGTGGCCGTAGTCGCCGCCGATGCGGCGCTTGAGGAAGGCGGGATAGGGCGAGCGATCCAGCATCTCGCGGTCGTGATTGCATTCCAGCAGCAGCGAATCGCAAGCGCCCAGCGCCTGCACCAGGTGCGCGGTCGGCTGACCAGCATCGGTCAATACGCCCAGGCGCCGGTCACCGTCGCCGGCCACATACTGGATGGGCTCCCGGGCATCATGCGGAACGGTATAGGGGGACAATTCAAGATCGCCAATGGCAATCTTCTGACCATCGGCACAGAAGCGCACATCGACATCGGCAGCCTGCTCGGCCACCGCCTGCCAGGTACCATAACTGAGCCAGACCGGAATGCGATAGCGTCGCGCGAACTTGAACACGCCACTGACGTGATCCGAGTGCTCGTGCGTGACGACGATGGCGGCGACGTCGGAGGGGTCCAGCCCCAGGCGCAGGATACGCTTTTCGGCTTCGCGCAAAGTAAAGCCGCAGTCCAGCATGACCGTGGTCCCCGAGGAGGGACGCTGGTCGCCGGCTGCGGCCGAGATCAGCAGCGCATTGCCTTCGCTGCCGCTACCGAGGCTCGCGAACTTCATCTGAGCCCCGGGTCCTGATTACTTCAGTTGCTCGTTGAGCAGGCCCAGGATCTTGTCGGAAATACCCGAGGTATCCGGACCACCCTCGCCGTTCTGGACGGTGATATTGCTGCTGTCGGAACCGGCGCCCTTGACCACGATGCGGTACTTGGCGGCCTTCTTGTCCTTGTCCTTGGAGCTGAAGATGCGCGAGAAGAAACCGTCATCCTTCTTGTCCTTGGCGTCCTGGTTCTGGTCGACGTAACGGACAAAATAGATGCCCTGGCTGCGATCGCGGTCTTCCACGGTGAAGCCGACGCGATCCAGCGCCAGGCCGACGCGGCGCCATGCGCGGTCGAAGCCTTCATCGACTTGCACGCTGGTGCCCGCCACACCCTTCTGCAGACGCGAACGTGCCTGCAGCGACGGAGCATTGGCCACGGCGGCCTTGGCCTTGGTCTCTTCAGCACCCAGGCGCACCATCAGGCGCGACAGGAATTCGGCTTCCAGGCCCGGATCTGAGGGACGTGCGGTCCACACCGAGGTTTCCTTGGCCGAACCGGTCAGCACTTCCTCGGCACCGCGATGGCTGATGAAGATCTCGGTGGTGCCGTTGGGGCCGCGTTCCAGGCGGGTGCGGAACTTGTCACGCTCGCCGGTGGAATACAGCGAATCGAACACCTTGCCCAGCGTGTTGCGGATGAAGTCCTGGGGAATCTTGGCGCGGTTCTCGGCCCAGTCGGTTTCCATGACGCCGGTATCGGGCGATTCGACGTTGATCAGGAAACCGTTGTCCTGCCAGAAGTCCTTGATCTGCGACCACAGCTGTTCCGGGCTCTGCTTGACCACCAGCCAGCGCTGCGAACCGTCGCGTTCGATGCGGATTTCGTCGCCCTTGGCAGTCGGTGCCACGGAGGTGACTTCGGTGGTCGGCTTGTTCTGCTGCTCCAGCTGGTAGCCGGACGCGGTCGCCACGCCCTTGTTGGCCTCGGGGATGGAATAACGGTTGTCGCGCTGCAGCTGGGTCAGGTCGGGCGGCACTTCCAGACGCGGGCCACGGGCCTTTTCCGCGCTCTTGTAATCGATACGGTCCCCTTCGAGCATGTTGCCGATGGAGGAACATCCTGCCAGTCCGGCCAGCGCCAGTGCGATGACGATACTGCGTTGGGTAATTGTGTACGCGGAGCGGGATACCGGACGAACGTTCTTGCTATTAGTCATATCGTTACTATTGAAAGCGGAATCGGATTTCAGGAGACCTGCGCCAAAGCGGCCAAGCCGATTATTTTAATACACCGGACTCGCGCAGGGCCGCGCGCACGGTGTCGTGGTACGCCGCTCCCAGCGGCGCCAGCGGCAGACGCATGCCGGAAGGAATGAGGCCCATTTCCTGCATGGCCCACTTCAGCGGCACCGGATTGGGTTCGACGAAGAGCTTGTTGTGCAGGGGCAGCAGCTTGTTGTTCAGTTCCACGGCACGGGCGATGTTGCCGCTCATGGCGGCCACGCACAGTTCGTGCATGTC